>ERZ809224.46-NODE-46-length-154034-cov-19.350684_pt1 | contig 154034 bp, 148 predicted proteins | sample MGYA00520513_ERZ809224 | MGnify/ENA primary metagenome ERZ809224 (study PRJEB31576, sample SAMEA3212658) | Homo sapiens | biome: human-gut; feature: human gut; material: fecal | place: Sweden | collected 2012 ... | reverse complement strand
CACGTGCATAGCACGTGGTTTTCTTGTGCGACGTCAATCGTCGCACATAATAAAAGGGGCAAGATAAAATTCTTGCCCCTTTTCTAATATAACTATTTGTTAGCCATTTGATTTTCAGCTTGTTCTATTAACTTTCTAACCATGTTACCACCGATTCTACCAGCATCTCTTGCAGATATATTTCCGTTATAACCATTTTTTAAGTTAACACCTACTTCACTAGCAACTTCATATTTGAATCTTTCTAATGAATCCATAGCTTCTGGAACTACGTTTTTATTACTTTTTGCCATCTCTAATTCACCTCCGAATTTTAAAAGTAGCGTCTTTAATTAAATTTCTAATTTAAACACTATTTTAAACTTAGAAAAAGCATTAAATTCTAAATAACTAATCAATCACTATTTTTAAGTTTATAAAAAATTTAGAGTAATTTTTATAATGAAATTTATATTTCATTTTCATTTCAATTTATTCTAAATCCACTATAAAACTATAAATCTTTGAATGATTAAATATTTTTTAATGCAATTTCTATATATATAATGTGTAAAATAAAAAAAATTAAACAAGTAATTTATGGAAAAGAAAAAAGTAGAAGTTTAAAAATTAAACTTCTACTTTTTTAACATATTTTTTACTTATGCTTCTGGTTCTACTAAACCATAATTATTTGAATCTTTTAATTTAAAAATTACATTAACTTTTCCTGTATCAATATTTACAAATGTATAGAAAATATTTCCTTTTCTTTCAACTAATTTTAATTTAGCATCTTCAACAGAAATTGGTTTTAATTCATAATATAAAGATTTAACAACTTCATCTTCAACTGGTTTTTCTGGTGCAATTCCATTTATGTTCATTTGTTTTATTGAAGAATCTTTCATCATTTTTTCTTTTTTAGCTTTAGATTTTCTAATTTGTCCTTCTAGAATATCAATATCTTTATCTATAGCAGCATATAAATCTTTATCTTCAGTAACTGCTTTGTAAGAAACACCTTTTACTGAAACATACATTTCAGCTATTTCTGATTGTGCATTTTCTTTTTTTATAGTAACAGTTACATTGATTAATTCTTCTGCAAAATATTTTTCTATTCTTGTTAGTTTTTTCTCAACATAATCTTTAATTGCCTCTGTTGCTTTTATTTCTTTTCCTGTTATTGTTATATTCATAATAACCACTCCTTTTTAGTATTTTTTGTAAATCCATTATATAAGTATTTCTTATAATTTGCAAGTTAAATTTTAGTTCTCTTTATTAAAACTTATTTAATTATAATATTTTATACATAATTCAAATATAAATTAATTTTTAAAATAACTTTTCTAATTTATATTCTTTTTCCAATTTCTCATTTAAATATAAGTTTGCTATAAGTTCTAATTCTTTTTGACAATTTTCTGAAAGTGTAAAAGAAAAAATTTTTTTAGAATCTGCTTTTAATATATAATTAATTGCATTTCTAGTTGGATCACTCATCTGTATACAACTACTATCTTGCCTGCTACAAAATTTACATTTAAATCCATTGTCTTTTATACTAAAAAAATTTAAATCATCTTTTGATTTACAAGAAGTACATTCCAATGAATTTGGTGCAAAACCCAAAATTTTTAAAAGTCTTAGTTTAAAAACAGAAATTATAAAATCTAAATTCTTATCTGTTTCTGAAATCATATATAAAGTATTTAAAAATAATTTTAATGTATTAAAACTATTTTGGTTTTCTGTAGTAACATCTGAAATTATTTTAGTAATATATGAGGCATAAGTTAATTTATCTAGATCTGTTCTTATATTATAAAAAAGTTCAATGGTTTCACACGAATTTATTGTATATGTATCAGATCCCTTAAAAAGCATATATTCTCCAAAACACAAAAATTGAGTGCCACTAAGCAGAAGACTCTTTGGCCTTCTCGCACCTTTTGCACTGCACCCAATTTTTCCTAAATTTGGAGTTAACATTGTAAGCATTTTGTCAAAATCACCCATATTATTTTCTGCAATTATTATCCCATTTACTTTTATTTGTTTCATCTAATATTACCTTCATATTTTCTTCTATATTTTTCACTTCTCTAAACTCTAAATAAGAATTAATATCACCTGTTTGCTTAAATGTATTCCAAGCAATATTTTTTAACATATTCAAGTCATCCCTTTCTTTTATAAATAATATTTCATAATTCATATTATTTTTGTTCTATTTTTAACTTTATAAATTATAATATTATTTATAAATATCTTTTGTAAATTTTAGAAGATTTATACTGGTATTTATTTTAATTTAAATCTATTAACTATATTATCTTTTTCTTGCCAATCTTCCTTAACTTTAACCCAAACTTTTAAATTCACTTTTGTACCAAGCATTTTCTCTAAATCTTGTCTTGCATACATTGCAATTTTTTTCAAAAGATTTCCGAGCTTTTCCAATTATTATTCCTTTATGTGATTCTTTTATGCAGTATATTGTTGCATCAATATCATATATTTCTTCACCTTTTGTAGTATTTCTATTTTTAAAATTTTCTACTTCAATATAAATTCCGTGTGGTACTTCATCATTTAAAAATTTTAGTGCTTTTTCTCTAATAATTTCTTCTGCAAGCTGTCTCATAGTTTGATCTGTATATTCATCATCTGCATAATATTTTGGTCCTTTTGGTAAAATTTTTAAAAGTTCATCAATTATTTTTTCTATTCCATCTTTTTTATATGCAGATATTGGAATAACTGCTTCAAAATTATATTCATCACTATATAATTTAATTAATCTAAGTAATTTATCTTTTTGAACTAAGTCAATTTTGTTAATTATTAAAATACAGGGTTTTTTACTTTCAATTATTTTGTCTAAAATTCTTCTATCTCCTCTTCCAATATCATCAGAAGTTGCTTCTATTAAGAATAATATAACATCAACTTCTGAAAACATTGTAAAAGCCGTATTTATCATAGTTTTTCCAAGTTTTGTTTTAGGCTTATGAATACCTGGAGTGTCTGTAATAATTATTTGATAATTTTTATCATTTAAAATTGCTTTTATTGCTGTTCTTGTTGTTTGTACTTTATTTGCAGTAATAGCTATTTTTTCTTTAGCTAAAGCATTTAATAAAGTAGACTTACCAACATTTGTTCTTCCAACTAAAGAAACAAAACCAGATTTAAATTCTTCCATTAAAACTCCTTTAATACAGTTTTATATTTTATATTAATTATTTAAAATTAAACATCAAAAGTCACATTCGCATCAATAGGACAAACATTAACCCAAGTATTTCCATCATTTACATTTATTTCATTTCCTTGCATATCTACATATTGAGTTTGCTCAGTTCTATCGTTTTTATTACATTTAATTTTTATAGCTTTTCCATTTGTAATATAATATCCATCTAAAGACCCAACTGTTACAACATCTTGTCTACCTTTATTTTCACCATCATCTAAAGTATAGTTTCTCGCAAATGTAATAATAATATTTTTAGTTGTAACATCTTCTTTAGTAAGTTCATCAGTCATTTTTTTATTTTTTGAATATCTTGTATATCTTTTTGTTGTTTCATCATATTTATATTGTACCTTATGACCTGTAGAATATGGTATTGTAACTGTATTTGCTATCATACTATCTGCTTGGTCTAAATTAACTTCTTCTGGTACATAATTTAAAACACTTTCTTTATCTGAAGTCGTATTCCAACCTTTATCTTTTGCAATTTTTAATATTGACTCAGTATTTGTGTATGCATTATGTGGAGCTTTTTTATGTTTTGCTCTCCAGTATAGAGAACTTTGAGTTCTGGCTTTTCCTGTATCATAAATCTGTCCATTTATATGATCTATATCATATACCCCAAAATCTCTTTCTGCTTGAGGACTCATTCCCAAATGTGCATATAGAGCATCATTTTCCATTGCATAATCTAGAAAATAATGTCTTGCACTTCTAATTGGTCCAACTTCATCTGCCTCAGTTCCTTTAAAAAGTGCCATTAATCTTGTTTCTCCACCTTCTACAATTATCTCATAAACCATATATGTAGAATTAATTGAAGCTTGAGGTTGTGCATTTGTATTATTATCTATCATAAAAGCTATTGGTCTATCATTTCCAGAAAAAATCTTAATTTCTGGTTTTTCTGGTTCTTGAACTACTTCCTCTTGATTTGCAATTTTTTCTTGAGTTTCGTGTTTTTCTTCTGTTACTTCTTTATTAGAAAATTTTTTTACAATTAGTATTGCTCCTAATATTAAAACTACAACTACTAAAATTATTAGTGCAACTTTTACTTCTTTTTTCATATTAAATCTCCTTAGTATATATTATATTATATTAAAAACTTTTAATATCTTAGGTAAATAAATTAGTATTCCAACAATTACTGATGCTATTGCCATTAACATAGCAGTTCCGGCTGCAACATCTTTTGCTATTTTGGCTTTCTCATTATATTCTTCTGTATACATATCAACAACAGTTTCCACAATACTATTAATAAATTCTGCCAAAAATACTAGAGCTATTACTGTAAAAATTATTGCAAACTCTAAAAAACTAATTTCTAGAATAATTCCTATCAAAATAGCAATTATTGAAAAAACAACCTGTATTCTATAATTATGTTCATTTTTAAAAACATATTTTATTCCATTTATTGCATTTTTAAAAGCTTCTCTAACGTTTTTATTTCTCCATTTTTTTGCCATATAATAATACCCTTCTTTTTACTAATATTAATATATAAATATGAATCTCAAATTATTCAAAATAATGTTTTACATTATTTTCTTAAAAATAATTTCCATGCTTTACTATTAAATATAAAAATATTTACAAAAATTATTATCTAAAAATTTTTAATTCATTTAATACTTTATCTTCTTTTTCTCTCATAATAATTTTATCTTGTTCTTCTATGTGATCTTCTCCCATTAGATGATAAAAACCATGTACTACCATATATGCAAGCTCTCTTTCAAAACTATGTCCATATTCTATTGCTTGCTGCCTTACTCTTTCTATTGATATTACTATATCTCCTAAAGTTTCTTCAAATTCTAAATTTTTAAGATTAGGAATTTCTGATTTTTCAAACATTGGAAATGAGAGCACATCAGTTTCTTTATCTATATTCCTATATTTCTTGTTTAAATTTCTAATATTTTCGGGATTTGTTAAAGTTATACTTATATAAACTTTGAAATTTTGCATTTTTTCAACATAAAAACATTTTTCTAAAACTTTTTTTATTACTTCTTCATATTCTTTATTTTTTTCCAAATCTAAATATTCTATTTCTACAACCTTATTCATACATTTTCCCTCTATTTATAAAATAAGGCAAGAATATTTATTTAAATTTATCCTTGCCAAATCAATTTTATAATTTTGTAAAATGACCTTTTATGTTTTTCTTAATTCCATTTATATTTTTCATAACACCTAAGTCAACTAGTTTATTTTTATAAAATTTTCTAACTTCAGCATATTTTTCATATTCATCTTGAGTATCATATAGTTCTCTTTTTAAAGATAATATTTCTTTTTCTTTTGAAGAATTAGTTTTACTATATGCATCCCAGAATTTTTTATAATCATCTCTTTCTGATGGCTTATCCCAATACACTTTTGTTGATAATAATTTCACATTATAAGCTTCTATTAATTCTAAAAGCATTTTATAAGTAGCTTCTCTTTTTTCCTCAACCTTAGAATTTACTATAAGATTTCTTGTATCTTTTAATAATTTTTTATAACATTGTTCTGCTGCAACAAGTGGTAAACTATGAGTAAATAATACTCTGCTTAAACCTAATAAAATCATATTTTTTTCTAAGAAATCTCTCTCATCTAATTTTCCAACACTAAATTTCTCATACTCTTCATATTCTTCTATTATTTTACTATATTTTTCTGTTCCATCAATCCTTATTTTTATAGGTAATATATTTTTAATATAATCTTCTAATGTTTCAAAAATTTTTTTATAAACTTCTATTTGATTTGTAACTTTAGCTTTTAATCCATCTGCTAATTTTACAGAATAATTTTTTAATATTCCTTTATATATTCCATCAATTTTTTCTATATAAATAGGAGTATATTTACTTAAAATCTTTTCTTTTTTTGTTGCAACTAAACTTTCATAATCTAAATCTAGCAAAAATTTTTGCTTTCTATATTTATATTCTAAATATTCATTATCTTTTAAATGTACTACTGTATAATAATTTGATAAAGCATTTTTTTCAAAATTAGATGCTGTATTGTTTTTTACTTTTTTATAAATTGAATCCATTATATGTTTATCTATTGCCTCTAAATATAAAGTATAACTTTCTTCATATCTGTTTTGATATTGCTCTTTTTTTGAAATATCATTATTTTTTTCTGCATTTTTTAATTGCTCATAAGATTTTATTGCTGAACTTCTCTTTATATTTATCATAATACCATTAATACCAATTTTAGTAGGTATTAATAATCTAGTTAAAGTACTAGAAACCTTATTAAAAAACGTTGTTTCATTTGAAAGAACTTTTAAACTTCTCTCTTCCACCATTTTTACATCCCTCCATATTAATTTGCTTTTGTACTAATTTTTTCTTGGACTTCATATATTATTTTTACTTTTAGTCCATCATCTTCTTTTTGTATTTCTACTTCTCTTTTTTTGTTTTTTTCATCATAATTTGAAAGTTTATATTCTTTTTCTAATTCTTCCTCTAGTTCTTTTATTATTTTATCTTTTAGTTCTTTCTCTGAATAAGTTTTTTGTACCATTTTAGTTTCAATATTTGTAATTTTTTTTATTTCTATCGGAATATAAAAATTAGAAAATAATTTTATTTTTTTACTTGCACTTATTGTATCATAATTTTCGAAATTTGAAACCCTTTTATATAAATTTATTTTAAAATTATTTATACAAATTTCGTTTTTTTGTTCTTCATTTCCAGTTTTTACTTTTTCATTTTGCACAAAGCTCTCTTTTTTCTCTTTTTCAAAATAAAATTTTCCATAAATATCAGCTTCTGCATGTACTGGTCTTGGATCACTTATTTCACTTTCCATTATTCCTTCTACTAATAAATCTCCTGCCTTTACTTCGTCTCCAACATTTACTCTTGCTGTGCCATTTTGTACAACCATTTTCGATATTGTGGCATCTTTTGATGCTATTATATTGCAAACTTCATTTTTATCTATTATTTCTGGAGTTTCAATTCCTTCTTTTACTGTAATTATTACATTAGTTCCTTTTACTGTTATTCCTACCCAAGATAAGTCATCTCTTTTTAATCTTATTTCATTACTTATTTTTTCTATATTTATGTTTGATTTTAGTTTACCAATATCTATTCCATATTCTTTTGCTAAAAAAATAATCTCTTCTTTTGGTATATTTTCATTTCCAATAACTTCTATATTCCAAATAAATTTTGTTAATGTAAAAATAAAAATTGCAATTACTAAAACAGCAACTGCAAATACCTTTCTTTTTCTATATTTGTTCATTACAAAAGGAAGTCCTGATTTTTTCTCTATTTTTATTTTGCATTTTGTTTTCTTTGCAATATGTCTAATTTCTTTAAAATCAGATTTTAAAATTTTCACTTTTAAATATGTATTGTTTTCCCTTTTAATATCTTGAAGAAAAATTTTTTTATTCATGCAAATGTTTATAAATCGTTCTATAAAAAATCCTTCTACTATTAAAGTAATATATCCAGAAAAGAACATGTAAATTATTTTAATCAGCATTGGTTTCTCCTTAATTTACTTTTTTATTTTCAAAATCGATATTTTCTATTTTTCCACTTACTAAAATATCATCATCTGTCATTTGATTTAATTTTAAATTAAAACCATTTATATTTATATTTCCTATTTCTGTACTTATTCTTGCAAAAAAATCTTCATATTCTAATATGCCTTTAAAATTTTCTATTAAAATTTCATCAAAACCAGTTATAGTAATTTTTGGAACATTACTAATAACCTCCCTTGGAATTTCTAAAAACTTACTTACTTTACTATAATCTCTCATAAATAAAAACCTCTCTTTTTAGATATATATTCTAAACTAGAGAGGTTTATTCTTAAATTTTATTAAATTATTCTAACATTTTTTTAATTTCTTCATCTTCTCTTAATTCTGGAGAAATGTATTCTAATACTTTTGCTTTTCCTTTAGAAACAGCCGCAATAGCAACATCTTTATCATGTCTTAATCTATAACTTGCATATTTTAAAATTATAGGTTTATTAGTTACAGCAGAAATTACTACATCTTTATCATCTCTCAGTGCTTCACTTGCATAATATAAAACTTGTCCATCATTTTGTGAAGCTGCCAAAATTACATCTTTATCTCCTTTAAGTCTTTCACTTGCATAACAACATGTCCAACCAGCTTTATTTACAGCTTTTAAAATAACTTCTTTATCATCTTTTAATCTATTACTTGCAAATTCTAATGCTCCACCACCTGCTTCCAAAGCATTCATAATAACATCTTTATCATCACGAATTTCTTCATTTGCCCATTCAATCAAACTTGGAATTTCTTTTACTCTATTTAGAAAAAATTCTCTATCATTTGTTTTTTCTTTTGCTTCTATTACTTCTGGACTATCTGCCATTTAAAATTCCTCCGTTTTAAAAATAAAAATTAGATTTTTTTTCATATTTTTCTCTTATTTTTTTTCTTTCTAGCTTTCTTTTTTTTACTCTTAAATCATAAAGAGTTACTAATATTAAAATTATCATGCAACTTGCAAAAAAATATTTATTTTTTAAAAGTGCAAACATATTTCCAAGATTCGGCATTACATATATAACTTTTCCGATTATATCTTCATACCTTACAACTTCTTCATCTACAGTTTCATTATTATCACCTTTTGTAATATACGAATTTTGTAAATCAGATAAAACTATTTTTTCTATTCTATGTGTAACAATTTCTCCATTATCTTTTTTAAAAGTAATTATATTTCCTTCTCTAAATTCATCATTTGAATATCCTTTTTTTACTACTACTATATCATTTACTTTAATTCTAGGACTCATACTTTCTGATACAACAGAGTATAAGCTTATATTAAAAAAACTAGGATTTTCCTTAGAATCTCCTAGTTCCCCAAACATCAAAAATAAACTAAATAATATAGTTGGAATTAATATAATATATAAGATAATGTTTAAAAACTTTTTGATTTTCTGATTTCTTTTTATCCTTTTAGATATAACATCAGACTCATATCTCATATTTTATTTTCCTCACTATTTTTTATTTATCATTGGTTTTACTTTTTCAACAAATTCAATATCTTCAATATTTAAGTCACTTTTTTGAATATTATGAAAATCAACGATTTTTTCAACATCCTCAATTAAATTATCTAAGTTTTCTTCTAAGTCTTCTTTTTCTAAATTAATATTTAATATTTTGTACCTATTTGAAATAATTGATGTAATTTCTGGTTCTTCTGCAAGTTTAATGTTATTTAACATAACTTTATATGGCTGATTTATAAAATCAATTAATTCTTGAAGTTCTTCTTCAATATTTACATCATCATCTTCATAATGTTTTTTTATTAGATTATACGCATAAGTGTAAAAAGAAACTGCAATTTTAAACATATATTTAATTGTGCAATTATCATCTACATATTCTGCTATCCTTGTATTAACAAGTTGTTCATCTAATTCTTCATATAATTTTTTTATTTCTTTTATCATATTATTTGATAAAACTGGAAATTCATAAATTTTTCTATCCATTTTCTTTTTAAATAATACAAATAAAGGATTTTTACTTAATCTTATTATTCTATTATGTTTCTTATTTTCTTTTATAAGTTCTTGTTCTTTTTTACGAAGTTCTTTACTCTTATTTTCATAAAGATTTTTAAAACTATCTTTATTTTTATATTTAACTTTTAAATCATCTATAATATATTTATATTTTATATATGCATTATATTCTATAAGAGTATTAAGAAGTTTTCCAAAATTATTATTAATTTCTTCTTGTTGTTTTTCATTTGCTTCATTATATTTTTTTGCAGATAGTCTATCATATAAAACTGTCATTTCTTTGTTATTAAAATCTTTTATTTTCCATTCACCTGAAACAAATTTTTGCATAATGGATTTCGCATCTACTCTTTTTGTTTTTATTAATTCTTTATTAAGTTCAAAATATTTTTTAACTAAACCATTTTTGTCTAATCCTTTAGAAGCTAAAACTCTATCATTTCTTTCTTTTAGTTCTCTTTCGATTTTTTTTGAATTAATAAAATATAAATATCTCATATTTAATTCTATATGAGTAACTATATCTGGACATTTCCAGTATACTGTTTCAAAAGTTTTTTTAAGAGTTTCTGAAGAAATATCTCCATTATTATATTCACTGAAAAATGACTTCATATATTCATTTGTTGGCTGACTATAATTAAAATCATCTGATGAAAGTTCTATTCCATAATCTTTAAATTTTTCAACAAATAATTTTATATTTTCATTAACTAGATTTAAATCTCCCTCAAAAAAACAACTTAAACTGTGAGTTATTCTATCAAAGCCAAGTTTTTCATAAGGTGTATTTAATTCATTAAATAACTCAATATCACTCAAATCTTTAATACTTGCATTTAACTCATTAATTTTAGGATTTTCTTCGACAGATATGAATTTTTCATATCTATTACAAATTTCTGTCCATATCACTTTTTTTATTTGTTCTGCCTTTTCTTCTAATTCTTGAACTTTTTCGATATATTTACTTTTGTTTTTCTTATTATTTACTGGCAAAACACTTAAAACTTCTTTATTACTTAAAACATATTTTTCAAATTCTTCTAATATATCTACTTCGTTCATTATTCTTCATTACCTTTCTCTTTCTTTTCTTTTGCTAAAAAAGTTATATATTCTTCACATTTTTTATATAACTCTAATAATTTTTCATTACTCAATTTAGATAATTCCAAACCTTTTTCCATTATTTAAATTCCTTTCAAGAACCTTTTAATTAACTATTAATATTATATATTAATTTAAAATTCAAGTACATAGTTTTTATATTTCATTTTGATTACAATTTCAAATCATTTCGTTAATATTTAAGAATAATTTTTAGTCAAAACCTTTTTATATTTTATAATAAAATTCCTATTAAAGAATAAAAGTGAACATTATGATAATTGTAAAATGAAAAGTTTTATACAAATGTCCACGTCTTTGTTCTGGTGACAAATTTTATTTCATAAAATTTGTGTACAACTTTTGGCAAATCCTTTATACAATAGGAAATTCAAAGAACTTTCCTAATTATATAAAAAACCTCAACTTGCTATAACTTTAGTTTAACAAATTGAGGATTTTTATTTCAATATTGTTACTTTATGATTATATACGAATATGTTTCTCCAATATGTTCATATTCAATAGCTTGATATTCTTCTTGTATTATATTTCCATCTTCATCTTCAACAGGTCTTGTTTTTGTAACTATATTTTCATCATATAAAGTAAATACTAATTTATAAGTTCCTGTTTTTAGATTTTGTTTTAGTGTATAATTAATATCAAAATTTACTGGCGTATCTGGATTTGATACTTCTGCATTTATTTGATCACTATTTAATATCACATATTCTAGAGGTATATTTTCAGAATCAAGAAGTGTTAATTCTTCATTTACATACTCTTTTAAATCTACCTGTGTATAAGACATATCATATACATCATCATAATTTCTTCTGTATAAAGATACTGTTATATGTGGATCTGTTAAACCAGAAACATATTCCAAATCAATATTCAAATTATTATTACCTTCTGAAATATAACCTGTATCTTTTTCTAAAGTATAACCAGTTGCTTTATCAATAATTACTTGTTCTTCTGGTAATGTTGATTTTAATCCATAAATATCATTTATAATTTGTAAATCAACAGTATCTGAAGCTGACGCTTCAATTCCATAGTATATACCATCTGCAGATCCAAAGCTTTCAACTAAAATGTAATAATCTCCTGAAGCAAGTGTACTATTTTCTGTATTTATTGAGATTGAAGAAGTAGCATTTGAAACTTTTTCTGCAATCTTAATTCTTGTTGTTCCATCTGTTCTAGGATAATATTTTTCACCATTTAATTCAAAATATGTACCAAGTAAACTTGAACCTGTTATAACTTGATTTGTATCTTTATCAAAGAATGTTATTTTAATACCTAATTTTTTATCAAAATAATTTGTATCATAAATTCTAACAGAATTTATAACTGTAACATCAAAGTTTGTCTTTATATTCAAAGTTGCATCATTTCCTAAATAAATCTTTGTTTTATTTAAACTTGCATCAATATCTATTTTAGATTCTGTATCCCAAATACCAAACGTTGTTGAATCTATTTGGTCATCCAATAATCCAAACAGAACTTCACTTCTATCAGCTTCTACATCCGCTCTTAAGAAAATTCTAAAATGCTGATTTGATGTTACCATCTTATTAGGGTCAGTTATAGTTCCAAAATCTGCACCTTCAAAATTAACAATAAATATAAAACACTCATATTCATAATCCAAATCAGGTTTATAGTATTTCTCTCTCATTACTTTTTCATCATAATACTGATTTGTACTACCCATTGCTAAAAATTCTGAAAATCTGTATTCTACTTTTCCATTTCTTACATCATCTTCTGTTACAGTATAATAGTAATATTCAGGTTTAGCATTATCATATTTATCAATCATTGTTATTGTTGTATTTGCTGGGAATACATATTCTGTATTTATTACTCTATAAGAATCTTCATAGAAATTCTTAACTTGTTCATTTTGTTTAAAGTTTGGTTCAGCAAGTTCAAAATAAGCTGAAAAACTACTATCTGTTGTTACATTTGTTTCTGTACTTGTAAATAAGTCATATTGTGTTCCAGGAGTTATTGCTCCATTATATCCAAAGTCATCATATACAGAAGTTCCAAGTGAAATATCTATAATAACTGTTGCTCTTCCTTGATTTAAAGAATCTTTCCAATATGCTAAATCCATTGTTATTGTGTAATATCCAAGTTCTTTTTCTTCTGTTATATTATTTGAATGGTAAAGATAGAAACTTAGTGATGGTGTTGTTGACGAATTTTCTATTGTATAAACTTCATCTCCGCTATAACTTGCAACATTTCCATCTGGATCTGAATAGAAATCACTTCCACCATTCATACTCCATCCACTATTACCTGTCTTCATTCCCAATCCAAAATTATTATTTGCTGCATCTTGGTCAGGATTTATGTTTGGTATAGTATTCTTATCATATAAACCAACACCTTCTGCTAAACTTGAATCAACACTATGTATTGTTAGGGTTGCATTAGGGAAAGAAAGTCCAAGTAAGCTTAATTCTTTTGTTCCTAGTGTTGAGAATTTTGATGCCATAAGACCTAAAGTATAATAGTAAACCTCAACATCTGGACCTGCATACCACATATAATAAATATCGTTTTCAGGTGTTGGAGTAATATAATTACAGTAAGAAACTCCACTATAGTTTTCTTCTGTTAGTACATCTCCACCACTTAACTCAACATCAAGTTTTTCAAAGTTAGTATAGAAACCATCAACTTGTATATCTTGCTCTGGATTTTTCTGGTGCATACCAACTACATAACAACGTGTAAAATCTCTTTCATTCCAATTGATTTGATTTCCTAAAGTATAATCTTTATCATACATACCGGTATAAATATCAGAATCTCCACCATCGCCACCTGCTGCATTTTTATAAATTCCAAAGAAAGTCATTCCTTTTACTTCACCATAAGATTCAAGGTTTTCAGATGGAGAAATATTTAAATTTATACCAGAATACATGTAAATTCTATTATCTACATTTTTATCTATTCCTAAGTTCTCTATTTTTTCTACATCTCCAACTTTTTCATTTGAACTATTATAAACCGCACCAGCTTGCATGTAATATTCTATATTTCCATCTCTATTAAAAACTTTATCTCCCTTGGCATCATAAGTTTTTCCATCTGTTGTATAAATTCTATTATTTACTGTTACTTGTGCATACTCTTCTTTTCCATCTTCACCAACCATGCTATAGAAGTTTTCTAAAAGGTTTGCACCATTTCTTAAAAACATTGCTGAATTATTTTTTAATGTTAAAGTAGAAATTCTATTTAATGTGAAATATGTGCTAGCATGAACACTAGTACTATCTGTTGTACCACTTAATGTAATATTTGCATTATCTAGTAATACTTTTGAAGCCCTTTGTATTGAAACTCCTTTTTTAGGATTATCTAATGTTCCATAATTTCTTATATTAATATCACCATTAGTCTTAGCACTTGAAGCATTACCAGAACCAAATATACTTCCACCAATATTAATATCGTCTTCTGCATAATTTTTTCCATCTATATTAATTAATATTGTACCTGTAACACTAATAGAATCATAGTCGAAATCTTTTGATGGATCCATAGATTCACCACCACCAAAAACTGTATTTCCTATATCTATTTTTCCTTGTTTATAACCTTTGTCTGTTCCATAATATTGATTTATTGCCTCTAGTCCTATATTTACTATTGTATTACCATTTATTACTGAAGAATTTGCTCCACCATAAGCATTTTCTCCTATTATAGCTCCTGCTATATCAACAATTCCTAGAGAAGTATCTGCTCCTGTTGGTCCTGTTTCTGCAGCATTTCCACCGCCAAATATACTTTTGCCTATATTAGTAGTTCCTTCTGCTAAAATGTATGAATTTCCTCTTACTACTGCATTTGCACCATTTCCTGCAGCATAAGCATTTCCTGTAATTGTACTTGAATCCATATAAACATTTGTATTTCCTGTTACAGAACCATTATCTCCTCCACCATATATGTCATTTCCTACAACACTATTTGTGATATCAAAATTCGTATTTCCTTCTACAATTGCAGTTATACCTTGCCCACCACCAAATGCATTTCCTTTTATTTCTACATTATTTCTAATTATAGTATTGGTATTTGTTCCTATTTTTCCTGGTATTGTTCCTGCTGTTTCTATTGTGGCAGCACCATTACCGCCACCATATACGTTTTGATTAATTATAGAATCATCTATTAAAACATTAGTTTCTTCAATTACTTCTCCTTGGTCACCACCACCATAAACATTATTAGTAGTAGAATTTCCTTGTATTGTTACTTGAGTTCCATTAACATTTGCAGCTTTTCCACCGCCAAACACATTTCCTGCAACATTTGATGTATCAATAATTACCACAGTATTTCCAGTTACTGCTCCTTTATTACCTCCACCATATACTGTATCAGTAATAGAAGAATTTAATACACTCACAGCTGTTGTTGTTCCTATTTTTCCTTCATTACCTCCACCATATACTGTATTTACAGTTGATGAATCTGTTATACTTATACTTGTATTATTTTCAACATCTGCTCTATTACCACCACCATAGATAGTTCCATTAACATTTGCAGAAATAACATTTATTAAAGCTTTTCCATTTACTTTACCTTGGTCTCCGCCACCATAAACATTTTGATTTACTGTTGTTTTTATATCTCCATTTGGTACAAGATTTATATTTGTATCGCCTTGCACGATAGCATCAACACCTTGTCCACCGCCATATACATCATTTGCAGTAGAACCTTCAACATATACATCTGTTTCTCCATTAACAGCAGCAGAACATCCTCCACCATATAGAGTTCCAATATTGGATGAATTCATAATATCAACATTTGTATTACCACTTACAATACCTAAGTTTCCACCACCAAATATTGTAGCAATATTAGATTTATCTATTGTAACATTAGTATCTCTTCCAACTTCTGCATTATTTCCTCCACCATAAACTGTTCCATTTACAGCTGAAGAAATTATATTAACATTTGTATAGCCATTAACAGGTCCGCTATCTCCTCCACCAAATGCATTTCCTGTAATTGTTGTTAAAGGATTTACTGCAGTTCCTGTTTGTTCATCTATACTTGTTATATTAACATTTGTATCACCTGTTACATTGGTGTTTTGACCATATCCTCCACCATATACATTTCCTATAGTAGCACCATCACTACAATATACAAATGTTTCTGAAAGTTCTCCAGAAGAATTTGAGCCACCATATAAATTATCTACTTTAGCTCCTTTTGCATAAATGGCTCTTGGAAGATTTGTATTATTTCCATCTATTCCTGCATTATTTCCACCATTAAATGCATTTCCAACTACTGCATTTTTATATAAATAAACATATACATTATTAGAATCTGTTGTAATTTGTGATTGGTTTCCTCCACCATATACTTCATTAATAGTTGTAGAATAATTTTCTCCTATTTTTACAAGTATATTTCCGTCTATTGTACCATTTATATTACATCCACCAAATGCTTTTGCAGATGAATAACTTCCACCATCAACAGTTACAGTTACATTTCCACCGTTTTGAGCAGCAGTTCTATTATCACCTTTACCGCCACCATAGATGTTACCTGCAATAGTTATAGATTTATCACCTGAATACCTATCTTCTATAGTCACTGTTGAATCATTATTTACAACTCCTAGAGCACTTCCTCCATATATGTTTCCTTTTATATTAATATTGCTATCTTTATCAGCTATACTTAAAGTTGTATATTCACTTACAGTAGTATCTTGACCTTTTCCACCGGAAAAAATAGCATCTCCATCATCTCCAGTATTTGTTCCTATTATTCCACCTGTAATTTTAATTCTAGAAAATTCTTGAATCTCTCCAGACGTATTTGGTCCACCATATATTGTTCCTTTTACTTCTCCACCTTTCATATCTATAGAAATTGAACCATTTACACCATTTCTATTTCCACCAGCATATACATCTTCACCTATAGTTCCACCTATAATCTCTATATTTGAAAGTGTTGGTTCGTCGTCAGGCTCTGGCTCTGGATCTGGTTCTTCTTTTTTTATCGCGTTTAAATACAAATTTGCTCTATTAGTACTTGTACTAATACTCCAGCCATTATTATAGATTAAATAGTATGTTCTAGTAAAAATATAACCTGTTTCGAAATAAATTCTTACTGTTGAACCATTATTTTGTATTTGGAATGAATTTTCTCTTTGTGTACTCATAGTTAAGCTATACGTTTGATTCCAGCCACCTGAAGACTCATAACTTAAATAATTGCCTGTTGCTTTATTTCTTATATAGTATTCATCTCCACTCTGTTCTAAAATCCATTTACTATTATCAGAAAGATTTTCTAATCCATTAAAAGTAGAATTTGATATTCTTGTTCCAGAACTATTTGTAATTGCATTACCAGAATTTTGACCAGTAGCAATTACGTATTCAGCATTTAAATCTATTGATGGGTTATCACCGCCACCTGAGTTACTTGTTCCATATATTAAGCCATAATTTCCTCCTGCATACACATCATTTAAAACTTGGGCATTTCCACCAATTATTACTTTAGATGAATTAACTGCTCCACTATATGTACGTCCACTTCTACCATTACCAGCTCCTAGCACACAACCAGCTTCTACATCATATAAAGTATTCTGTATTCCAGCAGTTCCTACTACTGTATCACCTGCAACATAAACCAAAGTACTACCATCTAGTCTACCATTATTAATTGTTCCTGAGCCTGTTGCTTGATTAGTAGTAGCCAAAAAACCATTTGAACCTCCGCTTATACTATAAGCAATATTTCCTCCTGTTACTTGAATAATTCTATCTCCATTTGTCATAGAAACACCAGCACCACCCACTATATTTTGCACAGAACCATCTTTTACATATATATATGTTTTTGCAGATGAAGAAGTTTTCATTTGTAGTCCGCCAATAATATTAGCAATATTTCCTCCTTCAACAATTAAAAATCTATCTCCATAATCAACACCTGAAGATCCATGTCCTCCTAAGTAAATACCTGTATAAGTTCTATTTTCACTATTAGTTTCTCTAAAAAGATCCATTCCAAATGTTCCACTTTTTACTAGCATTAAATAATTTATTCCATTTTCAGAGGTCAAATTACTTCCTGAATAGTTTATTGTGCCATTATATCCACTAATTGATTGTGTTGATGTTCTTGATGCAGTTCTAAAGTAAATATTTAAAGTTGAATTATCACCTTTTACTCTATCAAAATCACTGCCATAAATATTTATCCCACATGATGTATAAGAATCATATCCAGTTGGCACACCAACCTGTAAATTATTATATCTACCTGATTCAATAACTATCTTGTATAAAGATTTATTACTACTTCCTCCACCTTGAATTTGAGCAAAATTAGTATAAGTATTTGAAGAAGCTACTATTCCTCTTCCTATTCTTAAATTATATTTATTAGCTCTAAGATATGGTGTTATATTACCAGTACCTTCATCTTCACTATAATAAGTACCTGTAATTTTTAAATATTCTAATTGTAAATCATTTCCAAGAGTCAAATTAGAATATGTATATATATATGTATTATCTCTATATAAGTTTCCATCATATAATGCTGTTAATGTATATGGAATTCCAATATTTGCAATATTTGCTTCACCTCCACCAGTATCAGCAGTGATGCTTCCGCTAACAAAAACTAAAATATTTAATTCTCTACTTGATGCATTTGAAGCTCTCTTCTCATTTCTACTTAAAATATTTGTAGCTGTATTCCAAGATCTAACTGCTTCATTTACACTTGTTCCTGAATTATTATCATTTCCACTGTTAGTATTTAAAAATACAATATTTGCTTCTTTCCAATTAGCATATAAATTTATCTCATATTCGCCATTTGCATTTTTTATATCATTAAGTGTGGCAGTTAAAGTTTGAGCATAAGTATTAGAATCTGTACTTATAGTATATTTATTTGAACCATCAGCTTTTACTTCATTTGTTATCCACCCATCAAATCCAAAACCAGCTGGTCTATCTATATATGGATTATCTATTAAATCTATTGATATTTGACCATTTGTAACAGGTATACATTTAGTATATATAAATAAACTTTGTCTTTCATTTTGATCAGCAGATACATAGCCAATTAAATTTTTTTCTGTTGCAGTTAAACTTCTTCCTTCAACATTTGAAATAGTCACATTTCCTGTAAAAGCTAAATCTAATGTATATGTATAAGACTGATAACTATCTTTTGTCCAGCTATCCCAATTATTTCCAGATAATGTCATTTGTCTAGTATTTGTATCATAACTAATACTTATTCCATTGTTTTCTTGTTGTGTTCTTGCAAGATCAAAACTATTTACCGCTGCTTGAGGAATAATAAAACTCATTTGCCAATTTTTGTTATCATCAATTATTGGATTATTTGAACTTGCATTAATTGTAATAGGATAGATTCTGTATCTACCAGAAGTTGTTGCTCTTCCAGCACTCCAAGTTGGTGTTATATTAAATGTTCTAGATTCATTAATATTTTTAGAATAATCATAACTATAGTAGTTAATTGTTACCTTTGCTAAATTATCATCTGTATATTTATTTTGATTCGTTCCAGCCATATTATCTGTATAATTTTTTCCCATATAATAGTTATAATCTGAATCATAATCATATACATTAACATATTCATCTTGAATTGCAGAATATGCTAAAACTGCATAAGTTGAAAACTCATTTGTTATAAATTCGATTTTATCTGTTTGCTTTTCTGCTAAACTTATTTTTTCAAATCTAATCTCATTTTTTTCTGTATCTTCTGAAATATGAACAACTTCAACTGGTTTATCATCTATTTTTCCTGCAAGTTGTACTGCTGATGTTATTTCTACATTTACTGTTTGAAAATAATCAACTGGTTGATATTCTTTATCACCATTTAAAATCTTAATATCATAAGCAAGCAATACTTCTGAATCCTTTAATTCTTCTGTATCTGCTTTTAATTCTGTTATAGCATTTATATCTTCTGGTGTTACATTTAAATAATATCCAGCTGGTATAAATCCAGTTAATTTTACTAAAGCTTCTCCTAAATCTGCTTTTAATTCTTGTTTATATAATTTTAAATTATTTATTTCAACTGTTTGATATTCTACTTCTATGCTATAGTTTCCACTTTCTACATCTTCTTTAGTTAAATATACTCTTTCTCCAACAGAAAGTGTATTCAAATTTGCATCATTATTTTCATTTTCTAAAGTAGTATTTGTATTGGTTTTATTTTCATTTGAATTTTGTGAATTTTCATTTTCTGTAGAAGTTTGTGGTGTTTCAGAATTATTTTCTGGTTGATTAGGTGTAGTAGGTGCACTATCATTTCCTGGTACTGTATTATTATTTTGATTTGCCTGCCCATTTTCTTGTGCTCCATTTGTTTCCTCATTTTTTGAAGTATCTTCTACTACACCATTATTTTCATTAGTGCTATCTCCAGGCACTCCTTGACTTTGATTATCGTTTTGTATGCCTTGATTTGTATTATTATCTTGTGCTCCTTGACCTGATGTATTAGCCTCTGGAAAATTTGAAGTATCTTCTCCTTTTCCTAAATTCTCATTTGGTACTTCTTTATCTTCAGCAGACTCTAAAATATTTTCTCCACTAGTTGCTGCTTTGGCTAAATCAAATAGTGAATCTGCCTGTGCTGTAACAGGTAAATTTGTTTTTTCTCCTTTTTCTACATTTGTTTCATTTATAACTGTATTTGTTGTATTATTTCCATTAATTGTATTTTGATTTGCTGTATTTTTATTGCTTGTTCCACCTGTTATAACTTGATTTTCATTATTTACTGAATTAGTTGGTTTCTCAACTTCAATTTCAATAGGAGCTTCCTCTACTGTTGTATTTTCAGGTTGCACAGTAGTATTTTCATTTTTATCTGAAATTTCTGAAATAACATTTTTGTCCACATAATATTTTTGAGCGAAAAAACCATTAACAGTTTCTGGTAAAATTATATAATAATTTTCATTCTCATCTTGAAAAAGTTCTATATCAACATTCATTGCATTTCCAGTTCCAAGTTCAACAAAATTAATTGGTGTTGTTAATGTTACTTCTGATTTTGTTAAAAAATTAAATTTATATATAGAAAACATAAAAATAGCTATAATTAAGACTATTATTAGGTTTCTTATTTTAGCTTTATTAATATTTTTCCTTCTTCTAATTCTAGACATCCTAGTACTCCTATTTTAATATTTTACAATCATATTCTATCATAGGAAGCTATGTTTTAAAAGGCTTTTTTGTGTTTTGTAACAAAAATGAAAAAAAGAGTAGCAAATAAAATTTACTACTCCTTAAAACTATTTTTTCTTAATTTTAGTATGGATCTAAGCTAAAGCTTATATTGTATTCAATGTCTGAATTTGCTGCATAATTTTCGCAGTCAACATCTTGACCTTCAATCCACATATAAATTCTAAATTTAGTAACACCTGATGATAGTGCGTTGCCTGCGTCAACAGCATCTACTACATCTTTAAGATTCATACTTGGTGTTTCTCCTTTGCTACTAGTCCACTGTACATCAACGTCTTTAAATTTATCTGGATTATCTGTTGCAGTTGCTTTACTTAAAAGTACGCCATCTCCAAATGCTGTACTAATTCCAGAATAAGGAACTACTGGATTACCAGCACCCGCTTTTAAAGTTGCATTCCATCCTAAATTTTTGGCATTTTCTACACCTCTACCTGTATGGTAATCAGCATTTGGTTCCCATAACATAACAGGTCCATCAATATTTAAACCTTGAATTGTATCTACTGCTTCACTTGTTGTACTTTCACCTTTAATTAAAGCAATACGAGAAGCATTTGCTAACCCTCTTTCATCATCTGGGTTTGTAACTGGAACTTTAGTTCCATCGCCTTGATCTTTTAATTCATTTACACTTCCTGACCAATAAAAATCTTCAGCTGGACTATTTGATTTTATAAACACATCAAAAGCTACATAATAACCTTTAGCATATTTTCCTGCATCATCTGTGATTCCATTTGAATCTTTATCTGTTTGTGCAAGTGATTTTAACACATATTCACCATAAGTATCTGCATTTGGATCTGTTAAATCAGCTGCAACATCTCCATAAAACATACTCATTTTTCCTCCAACTAAATCTAACGCCGAAGAAACTGGTGCCATATCTGTTGGTAATTGGTTTGTTGCTGCTGGATATTTATTTTTTGCTCCAAATAAGTCATCCCTCGTAAGTACAGTTTTCCAAGTGTCACCATCAGCAGAAATCTGTAAACCATTTGATGTAGCTACATTAACATCAATAGAATCAACATTAACTGTTTTGTTAGCTGTAAACCATGCATAAGTTGACATGATTAATAGTACAGCTGTTAAAAGCAATAATACTAATAGAGTATTAAGTCTTTTTTTAGCTACTTTTGTTTTTTTCTTCATCTTCTTCCTCCTATATTAATCAATATGTTCTTCTGTAATGTCCATATGCATCTTCAATTCACCACCAAGCAATGCATTTGTGCAATCAGGATCATCTCCCTCAATCCACACAACTATTGTAAATTTGTCAATATTTCCTGGTGCAAAATCTTGTCTACTTTCTAACATTACAGTATTATCGGAATAAAACGCTTTTGTACCTTCTTCTGGTTCTTCTGTATATCCATTTAATTTTGCATAAACTGTTTTCTCTCCGTTTAAATATACCATAACCCTTATCGCTTCATCTACATTTAGAATAACATCATCTATTGGCATTGAATACCAGTAATTAACTGCATCTTTTCCCTCATTTTCAATATAGAAAGTGTAAGCTAAATAGTTATCTCCATTATGAGATCCTTCTGCTTCAGTATCTATATTCTGAGGAAGCCAATCAATAGAAATATTGTCCATCTCGTCAAATCTTTCAGCTTCTAATTTTCTAGATACTACTTTTTCTCCTAACTTTTCATATAGTACTATACCTTTTTCCCAGCTTAAATTTCTATCTAATATAATGGTGAAACGACCTGCTTCATATATAATAGATAAAATAAAGTATAGTAGTATTAAAAAAATTAGAAGAATAAGTAATGCTAATCTGATTACTTTAATCCTTAAATCACGCTTGTAGATTTTCTTAGAGGTAATTTCAAATTCAAATTTTGTCATTTGAATAACTCTCACCTCCTAAAGTTTATAGATTCAGCTATTTAGATTAGACATACATATTGAATTTTGCATATTCTCTAATTAATATAATTTTACCACAATATGTAATGTCACTCAATTACAATGCTTTTACATTTATTTTTCATATTTGTAACATTTTCCTGTTTGATTGACTATCAAACTTCTCTATGATAAAATCATAAAAACATTTATTTAACAATATATTTTAAGTGTTTTTTTATTGATTTTTTCTATCTAAAAAATATAGGATTTTGGTAAAATATGTAAAATTTATATTACATTTAATTTTTTCCATTTAATCTTTAGTTTACAAGTTATCCCATTTTACATTTTATTAGATATATAATATTAAATCAAAATATCATATTAAAATTATCATATCAAATTATGAGATTGGAGAATATTAAAATGAAGTTTAATAAGTCTATTAGAATAATTTTATTAATCTTAGTTTTGATTGTTTTATTTTTAGTAATAAGATCTACTTATTCAAAATACATATCAACAAAAGATTCTGGAACTAATTTTCATATTTCTAAATGGAATATTCTTTTAAACGACAAAAATATTTCTGAAAATAAAGATTTTTCTCAAGACATTCAAATAACTTATGATGAAAATACCGAGAATGTTGCTCAAGATGTCATTGTTCCAACAAGTAGAGGATATTTTGAAGTTACACTAGAATCAACAGGAACAGAACTTCCTTTTGAATATACATTTAAAGTAAAACCTGAAGAAGACTTAGAAAATAGTGTTCCTGATTTTAAAATAACTTCTTATATTTTAAATGATGATGAAATTGTTGAACTTAATCCTGATCAAACAGAAATAGTAGGTACAGTTGAACCACCTAAAGATGCTGATGGACATTTTACTGGTGCAGAAGTCATCAATAAATTCATAATTTATGTTGAATGGGATGATAGTGAAAATAATATACTTGATAATCTGGAAGATGTTTCAATTTCTAAAGATGAAAATATATCAGGAATTATACCAATTGAACTAAATATTAAACAAATACAATAAAGCTTGTCAGATTTTAGAAAATTAAATATCTCGTTTGATTTAATAATTATTATAAATTAAATTTTTTGAAGTTAATAATTTTCTTTACAATAATGATATTTTTTTATATAATATCAATTATAATTTTAAAAACGTTAGGAGTATAGAAATGAAAAATTTTTTAAAAGGAATAATTGTTGGAATTGGTGGTATTGCACCAGGACTAAGTGGTAGTGTTTTACTTGTTATTCTAGGTTTATATCAAAAAACAATAAATGCTATAGGAACATTATTTAAAGATTTTAAGAAAAATGTACTTTTTTTAATTCCATTATTTGCAGGTTTTGGAGTTGGTGTACTAATATTTAGTAAAATAGTAGATTTTCTACTTAATAATTTTGAAATGCAAACAAGATTTGCTTTCTTAGGATTAGTTTTAGGAACAATTCCTCTTTTTTATAAAGAAGTAAAAAAAGAAGGGTTTTCAAAAAAATATTACATTTTAATTGTAGTAGCTCTATTAATAGGCTTGGCATTATTTGCATTTAATAAAAATGCTTTCCCTCCAATTGAAAATCCTAACATTTTTCAATCCGTACTTTTAGGAGTAGCGGTAGCTGGTTCTTCAATAATACCAGGTGTAGATAGTGCTGTTATTTTATCTTCACTTGGGTTATATGAATTATATGTAAGTTCAATTGCAAACTTAGAATTTAGTATATTAATCCCAGCCGGTTTTGGTTTAGCAATAGGAGTATTAGTCATTTCAGCAATTATAAATATATTAGTAAAAAAATATTATACAATAACATTTTCAATAATTTTTGGATTATTTATATCTATAATTCCAAATGTATTAAATGAAAGTTGTATATTATTATTTAATATGAAATCTTTAATATCTCTAATAATTTGTGTTGTCTCATTCATATTTTCTTATTATTTAGGTGATATTGAAGAAAATAACAATAAAATAAAATCAATATTCAAACATTTTAAAAATGTTCCATCTATAAATTCTGAAATTACGGAAGTAGAAAATTCAAAATAATAATTATTTTACTGAATAAATATAGCATGTGCTTAGTACTTTTCTATAATACTAAAAATGAGATTACTTCAAATGTATAGTTAATGAAGTGATCTCATTTTTTAGTTATATATTATATATTCTAAACTTAAAGCCTTTTAAGTTATCTCTGATTGTACTGCTTCTACACGGAATTTTATTTCTATACTATATTTATCTGGATTTGTTTGAACATAATCATAAGATTTTTCTCCCCAAAAAGTATCTTCTTCATCACCTAATGTTACATCACCTGTTCCATCTGGAGTTTCATAATCCCAATTAATTTTAAATTCAATTTCAGTAGTATCTCCTGTTGACATTATTGTTTCTGAACCATCATATAAAACTCCATTTGCATATACATCAACTTTAAACGGATAATCATTTTTTATTTTTTCTAATAAATCTAAATATGTATATATTTTTCCATCTGGTCCTTCTTTTCCTGCTTCAAATTCTTCATCAAATATTCTTACATAAAATATATTACATGTTAATTTAGCTTCTGTTTCACCATGATTTCTTGCAGTGATTTTTTGAACTTCTTCTGGCATTCCTGGATAAATTTGTTCTACAACAAACTCAAAATCTTCTTCCTCATCATCATTTACTATTTCAAATTCCCAGTTTCTAACATGCATAGATAAACCAGTTGATACTGTACTAATATATATAAACCATGCATAAGTATTAACTATTAGAGTAAGTAGTAATATTAAAACTGTTTTTACTGTTAAAGTAGATTTAAGTCTTGATATAATTTTTTTTCTTTTTTTCTTTTTATCATTCTTCTTATTTGGAGTCTTATTTTTCAGTTCATTATCAATTTCTTTACTAAGTATATCAAATAAAATTTCTTGCTTTAAATCGTCATTCTCTATATCTAACTCTGTATTATTATCCACTTTTTATTTCCTCCTTTCGTTAATACTTTTAAATATTTATATCCAATCTTTTTAATCTTCAATAATATTTTTATAGTTTACTATTGTTTTAAATTTATATTTTAATTTTTATTTTCACTTTCATCTTCAGTATTATCTTCTTCGTTGACATCATCGTCTTCTTCGTCTTCTTCGTCCTCTTCATTATCCTCATCATCGTCTTCTTCATTTTCTTTTTTATCTGCGATATAATCTTTTATCTGTAAGAAAATTAATAATGCAAAAGGTATGAATATAATAATATAAAATGCTGTTAAATTATTCATTAATTTTGTTAAAAGGCTTATAAGCACACATTTATATATAACCTTTCCATATATTTGATCTGCTGTTATTTGTGGATCTTCTGTATCATTTGCTATACCTTTTGTATAAAATATTCTACCACCAACAGTTTCTTCAATTCTAACAATTTGGTGAGTTACAACTCTATCTTTAAATGTACCAACTTCTCCAAGATAAGTTATATCATCCCCTACTTCTAATTTGTTAGTATCAACTTCTTTTATAATTAGTACATCACCCACATTATATTTAGGAACCATACTTCCTGTTGCAACATTAAAAATTCTAAATCCGCCAACAGCTATTTCATTATTAGAAAATCTTTGAAGAGCTAAAACTGCAATTAGTAGTATTAATGCAATTATACATATTATTTTTATTATTGTTGTTATAATGCTAAAAATTTTTTTTGTATTTGTTTCTTCTTTCATCTTACCTCTTTTCACCTTCACTAATTTTCAAAACATATTTACTAATATATTTTTTAAATATTTCTTGTACTTCTTTGTTAGAAGCCTGTCTCTTATACTTTATTATTTTATACTGCTTACTAACTAAGTTTTTTAGTTGTTCTTCAGTTAACCCTTCATTAACATCTATAGTTCTTTCAACCATATTTGCAATTAATTGTTCTATTATCTCTTTTTTATATTTATTTTTAATTTCTGGATTTTCAACACTTTGTAAAATCAAGTAATCAAGCAAAAATGTTTCATCAACTAACTTTTTTGCTTTTCCTCTTTCTTTATATTTTTTTTCTTTATTTTCCATGTCAGTTACTTTCATTTTATCCATTTCATTAATTAGAAAATCCCAAAGTTTTGCTGCATATTGGAAATTAACATTTTTTAATATAACATTGTTCTTTTTAAGAGGTGGCGTTATTAATTGTACATTTTGCTTTTCTAAAGTTTGATAAGTTGTTGTTAACATTAAATTACCAATTGTTTTTTCTAAAGTTTTTAATCTATTAATCATTTCTTTAATTTCTTTTGTTCTTTTTGAAGATTCTGATGAAGAAGTCATTATTATTTGTATATCAACTTTATCTTTTCCGTTATAGGATTTTCCTTGATAATCAACTTGTTTGAATTCTTTTGATGTTGCTAATTTTTCTTTTAAAAGTTTATTTTTTTCTCTTACAACAATTGCTCTCATTTTTTGAATTAGAGTATATATAAATCTGTTTTCATAAGTATTTAAAGTTTCTTCTTTAAATACATTTAATAATTTTCCTGGTTTAACATCACCATTTTCATCAACATCTTCAATAAATCCTGCATTTTTAGATAAGTGTTTAATACTTTCAACTGTAACTTTTTTTATTTTTTCAATTTTTACTACTTCTTCTTCATTAACAATAAGCCTAGTGGGTGCTGCTAAAATATTTTCGATATATGGAATTGTCTTTTCCACTTTATCCATCCAAAGTCCTTCAATTTTGGGCTTTTCGGCTTCAATTTTAACGTCCATAGTTGAAGAAAGTCTTCTATTAAAATCATTTATTTTATTTTCATTAGAATCTGCATATAATTCAAAAACGTCTAAAATTTTATCCACTATATCCTCCTAAAAGTTATCCTAATTTCTTCAATCTTAATACATATTCTATACATTCTTTCATTTTACCTTTTCCAAATGTTTTATCTAGAAAAGTAACAAATCCATCAATTTCATCTTTTATGTATGCAATATTTAATTGCTCAAATTTTCTTAAAATCTTTTTAGCTATAAAATAGTCTATTCCTTCAACTTCATCTCCACCACAAGCGACATAAGCTGAGACAAATTTTCCCAAGTGACTTACAATACGGTTACCAAAAGCAACTTTGAAATGTTTTATAACAAAATCATCCATAGCAGTTATTTTTTTCCAATTTTCTTCTGAAACCTCATGATCTTCTCTTGCTTTCATGAAAAGTCCATCTAAATATGAGAAATTAACATCCATAGGTGGAGTATCCTCAGCTTCAAAAGCTTTTCCTTTATCATTAATATCTATAGGCATAGCTCTATCGTAAACTTTATCTGTTACCATAAATGTTGAATCATCATTATTGATAGTTCCAATATACCAAGTATTTGCTGGAATTTTTATTTTACCATTTACTATATGTTTTGGATCGTTTTCCCATGGACTTGCCACAATTTCTATAATCCACTCATCTCTGTTTGGCATTTCTAGAATAGATAACATTTCTGCAAAATAATATTCAACACGAGCAAGGTTCATCTCGTCTAATATTACTGTGTATACATCATCTGTATATGAAGCTACATATAATGACTCAAGCAATTGAGTTTCATTAAATTTCTTAGTAAACTCGTTAAAATAACCAAAAAGTTCTGTTCTATCTCTCCAAGATGGTTGAACTGAAACAACACAAGAATCATGTTTCAAAAATTTTCCCCAAGCATAAGCAAGAGATGTTTTACCAGTACCAGAAATACCTTGAAGAATAACTAATTTAGTTGATGCAAGTCCTGCCATAAATACTCTTATCATAGGTAATGTATAGTATAAATGAAGTCTAGATGCTGCGAAATTTCTAAATGCTATACATAATTCTTCTAACGTAAAATCATTATTGTAATTTTGAACTTTATATTTAGCAAATTTTTTATCTACCAATGTAAGTCTTGGGAATCTAATTCCATCATCTTCTTCTAAAGCGTTCTCTCCTTCTTTTTTATCTTTCTCTATATCAACAGTAGCAGATTCATCTGGAGGTAAACCTAGTTGAGATACCTTCATTGCTAAAATTTCTTCCCTTTCTTTTGTCATTGTTGCAACTCTTTTATTTAAATCTGCAACTTCTTTCATCATGCTTTCTTGTTCAACTAATGTTTTTCTAAATCTAATATACTTTCTTAAAATTAAATATACTAATAAAATTGTTAATATTAATATAAGTGCTACTGCAATAATAGCTATTGCAACTAAAACCCATTCTTGTAATGAAAAATCATTCTTATATTCTTTTATTAAATGTATATATTCTGGTATATCAAAAATTTGTCTAATTCCCTCAACAAATCCTGTAAGTATTGTTTTCAATCCTGAAAAAAAAGCATTTAAAAATTCATATAAGAATCTTACATAAGTGTCCATATTTTACCTCAATCCTTTATATTTCTAATATTTTATCATTTTTGTATCTTTTCTTATTTACATCATTAGTATCTGCAAATATACAGCCAAAAACTTCTGTTATTTGTAATTCGTCTTTTGTGAATTTTGGCATTTCACTATTAGTTACTAAAGCAAATTTAAAACCTCTTTTAATTATTTCAAAGACTTCCTTTTTGTTTTTTACGAAATCTTCAAATTTTATTTCAAAATATATTTTATCTTGAGCAGCTTGATTTTCTAAAATTTCTAGCAACTGTTCTAATTTCTTTTTCTTTTTTAATAAACTTTCAGCAAAATCTACTACATATATTCTACTAAAATTCCCATTTAATATTTCTTTTAAAACTTCATTTGCTATCATTGGATATTCAACAAATAGCCTATCTTCGCCTATTACATCTGTCTCAAAAGTTTCTTCTATTATTTCTTTGCTAAATATTTCTGGAAAATCAAAATTATATAAAAGCTTAACACGATACATAGTATCATCTAATTTCTTAAGTGTTATTTCAAAATCTTTCGTTGAATCATATAATTTCAATAAATGATTTATTTTATTCAAATCTGATTCTACTAAATTTGAAAACTCTTTTATAAAGTTTTTTGTATCCGGATTTCTTAAATTGTATTTTTTTTCTCTTTTCTCTGATATTAATTTTATAACTTTAGATATTTCAACATTTTTTCTAACATAGTCAAAATAAAAGAAATATTGAAATAATTCTTGTGTATAATCTATAATATCTATTTTATCTGGAAGTTCGGCTCTTAAAGTTTCAGCTTTTACCTTTATAGCTTCATAAATTCTCCTATGAAATATTCTAATAGTATTATTTACTTCGTAGTTATAATATCTAGAATCGATATAGGCTTGTATGAGCTCATCAGCTACTTCTCTATCATATTTACTTTTTAATATCATGCTAAAATATTTCTTAAACCTTTTTTGTGTATCAGAAATATGTTTTTGAACTATATTATTCATTTTTTCTCCTTTAAATTATGTATAACTTACATTAACAACTCGTTCTGTATTTTCTCCAAAAGGATATGTATAATTTTTAGAAGCATCAATTTTATAAAATTTTACTATTTTACTTTCTTCTGCATCTATTTTAAATTTTATAGAATTAACATAGTTGAAATTATTTTTATCTACATAAGTTGTGTCTCCATTTTCATCTGCAATAAGATATATATTAGAAGTTGTATCCATAACAATTTTATTAGGATCAAAACCAAGTGTTATAATCATTGAGTGACATTTTGCTTTATCTGCATCTGATAATGCAACATACTCTGCTATTGTTATTCTGCTATTTTGTGCATGACTACCAAAAGCCTCATCTACTATATAATAATCTAAAGTATTTGTTATTCTTACTTCCAAATAAGGTCTATATGCTTCATCTTCAACAACATAAGACATACCTAAATTTCCTATATTGATTTTAAACTCTCCTCTTAAAGTTTCTTCATAAGGTGATGTTGCATGAGCTTCAAGTTTTATATATATATAATCATTATCATTTAATTTTATATTATTTTTAGGTGTAATTGAAACATTGAAATAATCTCTATTATTTGCAGAAGTTCTAATTACACCAGAAGTTTTACTGATATAAAAATCTATTAAATCTTCTTTATTATCATATTTTTTTCCGTCACTATGATAAACCTCATAATCATAACTAATGTCATATTCTATATCATCTTTAGATACCTCAATATTATTTTTTCTACTGTTCATGTTAACTGTTATTTCATAAGCATCAACCCCAGACCAGTTATCGGCTTCAAAATATGCTGTAGTATTATTTAATTTATCACTTCTAAAATAAAATTCTTTAGAACTTAAATAATAACTTCTAATAACAGAATAAACATATCTAGAAAAAGTAACTGACGCAGGTACTACAACTCTTATAATTTGTATAATTATGAATATAAGTATAAGAAATAAAATTAACTTTTTTATACCCATATTTTTTCTTCTTATTCTAGTCTTTTTTCTTTCTCTCAATTCTACTCATCCTCTTAATTAATCTATAATTTGTTTAGAATCTATTGAAATTTCAATACACTCTATAATATCTTGATATTCTATTCCTTTAAATTCTTCTGGAAATTCTATCACTAGAGTATATGTATTTGTATATCCTTGTGTATAAGGAAATTCTTGTTTATCTTCAACTAATTGTTTAAAATATGTTGCATCTTCATCTTGAGTTATTATTGGAATTTCTATAATATCATCTGAATTTGCATTATCAGCACTTTGATTCATATATAATTTATATTCTAAAGGTAAGTTTGTAGTTGTTCTTATTTTTAAAGTATATTCCATATCAGTTTCTGAAATTACGTCATTTCCTTCGTCATCTACATAATAATTAGAGATTGAAAATTCACATTTTTGAGTACTGCCAGGAATCATATCATCTAAAGCAATTACTTTAGATTTGTAATCATCTTTTAGCAAATAAAACGCTACATCAATGTCTGCACTTGAATTTGCTTCAGATTCATACAAAGAGTATGAACTAAAAATAAGCTTATAAAGCACTAATAAAATAGCAAGAATTATTAATAGCTTTATTCTACGCTTTATTCTCATTGCTTTCCTTTCTCTTAGGTATTTTCCTCTAATCATAACTTTCTCTTAAATCCTCTTTCGCATATTTCTTAATCTACTTTTTTCTAAAAAATAATATCTTAATCATAATTATAGTAAAAATTATTGCAAGTAAAACTTCTGGAGTTCTAAAAACATTCATCCAAACTGCTACATTTGATATTATAAAAACTACTTTACCCACAACCTCATCTTTTGTAATTGGATTATCTTCTGAATTATTTGCATCACCTTTTGTTGTTATTTTATTATCTTCTATTTTTATTACTCGGTGTGTTACAAAATCTTCTCCACTTTTGTAAGTAATAATATCGTTTACTTCTACATCTTGTGTTAATTTAACTATAACTATATCTTTTATTTGAATCGTATCTGCCATACTTCCAGTAATAACTTGAAATATTGTATATCCACAAAAATTAATATATTTTTTTCCAAATATTTTTATTTGCGAATAACAAAATAATAATATTACTAAAATAATAATTAATATAATTGCTACAAAATCAATGTTTTTTAGTTTTTCTTTCATTTCTACTCCAAATTAATTGCCTGTATATTGTATAACATTTACTTTAATAGGTATACTTATTACATTATCAGAAACTTTTCCAATTTCTGAATCTGTTTCATTATTATCCTCATTATTTTCCCATTCAACAAAAATTCTTATTGTATCTAATCTTTCATTTTCATTTTCTGACTGAATTTCTGCTAATTTTTTTATTCTCTCTACAATTTCTGGTCCATCAGGATTTGAAGTTATCGTTAATTCTTTTCCATTTATTTCTTGAATATCTGTTATTTTTATATTAACATCAGGTATGCTTACATTTGAATCATCTATTTCAACAGTATATTTCATTGAAACATCAGTATCTGTTGGATCTATAACTAAATCAAAATAACCTTTCATACCTGGAGCTACATTTGGATATTTTACATGTGGAAAGCTGTCCCAATCCCAATAAACTTTATCCATATTAAAATCTGTAGATGCTGTTTCTGTAGTAATATCTGTATCATTAAGTTTTATTACCCATTTTCCTACTTCTTCATTTATTACGGCTGTTGCTTCATTTGCATATTTTGAAAATGTTGACCTTAATATAACTACAAGCAAAACCAATATTAAAATAAAAATTATAAGTTTTATCTTTTTATTCACAGTATATATCACCTATTTTTTATTTTTTTCAGCTTCTAGTTTTTTCTTTTTAGCCTCGATTAAAGCTTTCTTCTCTTCAGGAGACATTGCTTTTAACTTAGCTTCAAGAAGAGCTTTTTTTTCTTCAGGAGACATTGCTTTCATTTTTTCTTCAACTAAAGCTCTTTTTTCTTTATCTGTTAAATTGCCTTTTTCTTTTAATTGCTTTGTATTTAAACTTTTTTCTTTAACTTCTTCCTTTTCTTGCTGTTTTTCATCTTTTTTATTCTCTGATACTTTTTCTGCTTCTTCTTTGTTTTTCTCTTCAACTGGTTTCTCGTCTATTTTTTTATCTGATTCATTATCGTCAATTTCTTTTTTATTATCCGAAGTTTTTATTTCTTCTTTTTCATCATTCTGCTCTTTTTTTGCTTCTACCTTTTCATTCTTACTTTTCTTATCTGTTTTTTTCTCATTAATATCGTCATTTTCATCTATATTTTCATTTTCTTTATTTTTTGCTTTTTTAGATTTTTTTTCAGTTTTTTCTTCATCTTCATTATCTTCTTTTACATCATCTTCTGCAATTTCTTCAGCTTTTTTTGTCTTGTTCTTTTTTTCAGAAGCTGACTTTTTATTTTTTGAAGATTTTTTCTTAGAACTTTTCTCTTCTGTTTCATCTTCTGCACCGCTAAATTCAAGAATAATTGAATATACTGTATATAGAAATGCTATTAATGATGGGAACACACCTAAAAATAAGAATCCCCATTTAGATTCTAATACACTTAAAACATTTCCTACTCCAGGAATAACTTTTGCAGTTTCTGATTTACCTATAAAATATGAACTTGAAAATTTATATTCACCTTGTTCATCTTTTTTTACAGTAAAAGTATATTCTGAATCAGTTACAGGTTCTATTCCTTGAACTGTAGCATAATTAATTGTAGTTTCTCCCCCAACAGTCCTATAAAAGAATATTGTATCACCTAAACTAACATCAGAAAATTCATTTTTGTCTATTATTACCAAATCTCCTTTTGAATAATCTGGTTCTAAATCCTCATCAATTATTGGAACCAAAGTCTTACTTCCAAAAACTGTGACTTTGTAATCATTATAAGATAATAGACAAATTGTTACAAAAATTATTAACAAAATATATGCAATTATTGCAAAATCTTTCAAAAAATTAATTATTTTTTTCATCATATCTTTCCTTCTAAACCCAATATTATAATTTAGAGTATATCATTAATAGTCCTATATTTCAATGAATTTTATGTTTCATTTGGTTATAATTTTAGTAACAAAAATGTAACAAAAATGTAATCTTTTTTTGCTTATTTGCGAAAAAAATCCATTTACTTTTTTTTTCTGTTATATTATAATATTTTATATAATTATGGAATTAATTGAATTATTCTGTCGATATGGAGGTTTTAAAATGGCAATAAAGTCTGAAGAAAAAAATGAAAGAGCAATAGTATCAAAAAGACTACCTAGTTTTGCGATTAGTAGAAAACGTAAAGCTTCAACTGTTGATACTTCTGTTTCTAATGTTTCTTCAAAAAAATCAAAAAGAACTGTAGTTAGAAAAAACAAAAAGAAATTAAATAATATCAACTTAGAAGCCTCAGAAATAAAAGAAGTTCAAGAAGTTCAAGAAGTCGTTTCAGAAATACCAGAAGAAATTTCTAATACAAACGATATTAATGATAAAAAACAAGAAACAGCTGAAGTAACAATTTCTTTAGAAACAGTTACAAAAAAATCAAATGAAAATATCAATAGCAATGCCTCTTCTGATGAAATGGTTAATGAAAAAGAAATTATTAACAAAACAATTCTTGATGAGGATGTAAATATAGATAAATTAATTACTGAAGATAATAATTCATCAATTTCTAAAGAAGAAATAAATGAAGAAATTTCCCAAACTATTAATTCTGATATAGATGAAATTTCTAATGAAATAAAAAATAATAAAGAAGAAAAAAAGGCGCCAACTGTTATAACTCCAGACTACACTGTGCATAAATCAAGAATATCAAGAAGAAATTTATCTTTTAATTTAAATAAAAATCTTGATAATATTGTTGTTACAAATCCAAAAGATAAAGAGCCTGATATTTCAATAAATCAAAATGCACCTTTCTTCTATGAACCTTCTGTTTTTCAAAAATTTAATATTGATGTAATAGACGCAGACTCTGATAAGGAAAATGATAATGAAATTGATGACTCACAAATTAATCTTCAATCTCAAGAAGATTTAGACTCAAAAGAGTTTGAGATTGAAAATAATAATAATGAAGATGAGCAAGTTATTTCTGATAAAACTAATGAGGATATAAAAGAAGCTACACTAGATGCTGAAGATAGCTCTGTTATTAATGAAGACATCTCAAAAGATATTACAAATGAAAATATACAAAATGATAAAGATATTCAATTAGATACTGAACTAGATGCTATTCTTACAGAACTAATAAAAAAAGAAATTGAACAAGGAGCTCAAAATAGAGAAACTATAGAAAATAAAGAAATCGAAGTTTCAAATGAAGTTGAAAATAATATTTCTACTAATAATGAAATTACAGAAGAAACCCAAGATTCTTATATTGTTGAAAATACTCAAATTAGTAATATAAAACAAGAGGAAACAGAAAATTTAGAAAACAACAATAATAACGAGTCTGATGAAAATATAGTTAACGATAGTAATTCAGAAAACAATGAAAATTTTGAAGTTTCTGATATAGAATCAGAAACTATCACAGATACTGAACTTCTAGAAACTCTAATTGATGATACTGATAATGTGGAATTATTAGATGACATTATTGGTAATACTGATAATACAGAATTTCTTGATGAATTTCTTGAAAACCACGAAAATATTGAAGATGTTGACATTATTAAAGAAGCAGCTGATAATATTACTGATTCAAAAAATGTAAAAGCAGCTGAATCTGCCCCATTTTTTGATAGCTCAATTCCTAAAATAGATTCTGAGATAAATAAAAATAATTTCTCTAAAAAACCAACTTTTTCTAATTTTTCAAACATATTTAGGAAATTTACTTTTGATGAAACTAATTTTAAAAATATAGTACAAAATAACTCAGATTCTATTTCAATTTCTAATCAAGTTTTACCAAGTAACCAAAACATATTAGAAAACTTAGAAAATTCAAAAAAATCTGTAAAAGAATTAGAAGTATCTGCATCACCTGCAACTTTGATTATTCCTACAATAAATACAGATGAAACTCAATTTTCTTCTACTGATGAAAAAAGTGAAAATTCTGATAATATTTCTGAATTTTATAATATCATAACTCCTGCTTCATTGGATACAAAACCTGATTATGATGATTATGATGAAGATTATAGAGAAAAATCTGAAGAACCACAAAAAGAATCACAAATTTCTAATGAAAATATAGAAGGAAATAAAGATGTAAAAAATGAAAATACTCAAAATAATGATACTTTAGAAAATACAGATGATATTAATATAGATGACATTAGTATTAATGATTTAGAGCTTTTAGATAATATTGAACTTAATGACTTAGAAACTCTTTCTTCTAAACTAGATGAAGATGAAATTGATGAAGATTATATAAATGAAAATCCAATACATGATGATACATACTTTGAAAACTCTAATAATCAAGATGATTCTTATTTGAATAATGAATTTATAGAAGATACTGAAGATAGTTTAGAAGCTGAAAATTATGACTTTGAAAGTAAAAAAATGTCTAACTATTTTTCAGAAGATGATGATTTTTCTATAGAAGACTATTTTGGATTGAAAGATTTAAAAAACGAAATACCTTTAGAAGAAAACGAAAATAATCCTGAAACTGAAGATCTTGAAGAATATGAAGATACTGATGCTATTGAATTTGATAATACTGATAAACAAGATTCTAATGAACCACAAGAAGAAAATTCACAAACAGATATATCTACTTTCAGTAAGCTAATAGAAAACTTTACTCAAACAATATCTACACTATCTGAAAGAATTGCTGACTTAGAAGAAAATAAAAATTCAAATAAAAACTCTTATGATACTAATGAGGCTGATGAAAATAATATTGAAGCTAAGGATAATGAAGAAGAATTTATTGAAGATACTACAGCAGATGATATAAATGAAGATATTAAAGAAACTTCTGATAGTATCTCTCCTACTGAAATTATTGATGGTGAAGTTGAATTAGAAAATATTGATGAAGATACAGAAATTATTGATGATAACAATACTAATATATTTGAAGATATTTCTTTAGATGACATTTCTTTAGATGATATTGATGATATATCACTAGAAGATATTGAAAAACTTGATAATCCAAATATTGAAATTGATGATAACAACACTAATACTCAAGAAGAAGATGCAGTAGAATTTGACTTACCATTAAATGATAATGGAATTACAGATGAACCAAATCTTTTTGATAGTATTTCAGTAGATGATATTAATTTAGATGACTTCAGTTTAGAAGATATTGAAGAATTTGAAAAAGACCAGGCAGAAGATTCTAAATTTGATGACACAAAAACAGCAAAAGATATTATAACAAAAACTTTTTCTGCTGAAAATTCAAATATAAATGATCAAATGAAATCAGAATTACTATCTGAACTTGAAGGAAATACAGATATAGATAAAGCATTACTAGAAAACTCTGCTGATGACCTTTCAGATAATGCTGTAACATCTGATCTTTATAAAATCATTGATACTTTAGCAGAAACAATTACTCAATTAGAAAGTTCTCCAGATATGGAAGATAAACAACAACAAATTGATTCAAATGAAATTCTAAATGTACCTGCAGAACTTACTGGTGAAGGAAAAGCAATAAATATCCTTATAAATAAAGACGATATTTTCTCTATTTCAATATTGAATGAAACTTATGAGATTGTGGCTGATTTTGATGGTATATCTGTACTTTCAGAAAATATTCATATATCTACTCCTAAAAAGAATTTCTTTGTTAAAATTGGAGAAAAATATATAGAAATACACAACAAAAATGATAACTTCCTTGTATATACAAATTTTGAAGATATTGAATTTGCAAATGCTATTAATAATGTTGCTTTCGCTAAGAAAAATAATAAAATAGAATTAAATATAAAAGAAGCCTTTAAAATATCTTCTACAAACAATATTGTTGAATTATCTATGTTAAATACTTCCGTTGCTGATATAGTAAATTCAAACTCAGATAATTCTCAAAATATAGATGAATCTTCTATCTGTGATAACAGAACTCTTCTAATTTCTGAAGAAACTCAAAAAGTTTATTTACCATATACTATAGAAGAAGTTATGAAAAAATTACATGATAGTAATGAATATCAGACAGTAGAAGAAGTTATAGAAAATGAATATACTGTTCCTCTTGCTACTTTCAAAATGCCTATAATCTCTCGTTTCAAAGAAGCTTATAGATTTATGAGAGTAAAGGAAAAAAGTTCAGTATATGCAGCACTTGATTTAGCTTTAGAATTAATGTTTACTTCAAACTTAAATCCTGCAGTTATAAGAGCTGCTAAAGATTTAAAAGAATTAAATATATACTTAGATTGTTTATATGAAAACGAAGTAGATAAATTTGATTGTTTTAAAATTGTATATAAGGTTTTACCAAAAATCAAATAATATAAAAAAAATAAAAAGTTCCAAATAGTTGGAACTTTTTATTTTTCGAATACTTTTTAGCAAGAAATGTTATTTTACTATTCTTTATTTTCTTCACCTACTCCATTTTCTGTATTTTTTAATTGAGTTTTTTCTTGTACTTCTACTGTTTTATTTGTTTCAATTTTTTCTTTATCGATTTTTTCTCTAATATTTAGTCCTTTAATTTCTTTATCATAATAAACTTCAACTCTGTCACCTTCATTTATTTCATTTGCAATCATTTTTCTTGCAAGTAAAGTTTCTACTTGTGCTTGCACAATTCTTTTTAAAGGTCTTGCACCAAATTCCATATCATAACCTTCTTCAATAAGCCATCTAATAGAATTTTTTGTAAATGAAAGTTCTATTCCCTTTTCTTTAACTCTCTTTATAACTCCTTTTAAAATTAATTCAACAATACCAAAAACAACTTCTTTATCTAGTGCTTTAAAGTAAATAATTTCATCTAATCTATTTAAAAATTCTGGTCTAAAATGTTGTTTTAATATTTTATCTATTTGATCTTTAACTTCTTCAGTAATATCACCATTTCTAGCAATGCTATCTAAAATTAATTGTGAGCCTAAATTTGAAGTTAATATAATAACAGTATTTTTGAAATCTATAAGTCTACCTTGAGAATCTGTTACTCTACCATCATCTAATATTTGCAAAAAGATATTAAATACATCTGGATGAGCTTTTTCTACTTCATCAAATAAAACTACTGAATATGGTTTTCTTCTAACAGCTTCTGTTAATTGTCCACCTTCTTCATATCCTACATATCCAGGGGGAGCACCAATTAATCTAGTAACACTAAACTTTTCCATATATTCAGACATATCTATTCTTATCATATTTTTTTCGTCGTCAAAAAGTGTTGCTGCTAAGGTTTTTCCAAGTTCAGTTTTACCTACACCTGTTGGACCTAAAAATAGAAAAGAACCTATTGGTCTATTAGGATTAGCAATTCCTGCTCTTGCTCTAATTATAGCTTCACTTACTTTTTTTACTGCTTCATCTTGTCCAATAACTCTTTGATGTAAAATTTCTTCTAAATGTAATAGTTTTTCTTTTTCAGCTTCTGCAAGTTTTGAAACAGGTATACCTGTCCATTTAGAAACTACTGTTGCAATCTCATCTTCTGTAACTTTATTTCTTAATAAAGTATTTTTTCCTTGTGTTTTTTCTACTTCTTTTTCTTCTTGTTCAAGCACTTTCTTTAAATTAGGAAGTGTTGAATATTTAAGTTCAGCAGCTTTATTTAAATCATAAGCTCTTTCAGCTTTTTCTATTTGAGCATTAACATCATCTATTTTTTCTTTTAATTTTTGAATTCTTGTAATATTTTTTTTCTCATTTTCCCATTTTAATTTCATTTCTTGGAATTGAGCTCTTAATTTTGTAAGTTCTGATCTTATGTGATTTAGTTGCTTTTGAGCTTTTGGATTATCTTCATCTTCTCTTTCTAAAGACTTTTCCTCTATCTCATATTGCATAATTTTTCTAGAAATTACATCTACTTCTGTCGGCATAGATTCAACTTCACTTCTAATCATTGCACACGCTTCATCTATTAAATCTATTGCTTTATCTGGAAGATATCTGTCTGTAATATATCTATTTGAAAGTGTTGCAGCAGCAACTATCGCTGAATCTTGAATTTTAACACCATGGAAAATCTCAAATTTTTCTTGAATACCACGAAGTATTGTTATAGTATCTTCAACAGTTGGTTCTGCAACAAAAACTTGTTGAAATCTTCTTGTTAAAGCTGGATCTTTTTCAATATACTCTCTATATTCATCAAGTGTTGTAGCACCAACACAGTGAAGTTCTCCTCTTGCCAAACGAGGTTTTAAAAGATTACTTGCATCCATTGCACCTTCTGATTTTCCTGCACCTACTAAATTATGTATTTCATCTATAAATAAAATAATATTTCCTTCGCTTTTATCTATTTCTTTTAAAACACTTGTTAATCTTTCTTCAAATTCTCCTTTATATTTTGCACCAGCTACTAATAATCCTAAATCTAATTCGAAAATAGTTTTTCCTTTTAAACTTGTTGGAACATCTCCTCTAACAATTCTTTGAGCAAGTCCTTCAACTATAGCAGTCTTACCAACACCAGGTTCTCCAATTAAAACTGGATTATTTTTTGTCTTACGAGATAGAATTCTTATAACATTTCTAATTTCATCATCTCTACCTATTACTGGGTTTAACTTATTTTGTTTAGCAAGATCAGTAACATTTTTTCCAAATCTTCCTAAAACATCATAAGAATTTTCAGGTGTATCACTATTTACTGAGACATTTCCCCTTATATCTTTTAATGCTACTAAAAATTTATTTTTATCTACTTTATAAGTTTTAAAAATTCTTTTTAAATTATCTGTTGCAGTTTCAAAAATACCAAGCATTAAATGTTCAACAGAAATAAATTCATCTTTCATTGCCTTTGCTCTTTTTTCAGCCTCATCTAATGCTTTTTCAACTTCACTTGAAAATCTTAAAGCAACTGTTCCAGTTACTTTAGGCATTCTATCAATTTCGGATTGAATTATAGTAGATAATGAATTTACATCTATATCCATTTTCTTAAAAAGCATTGTGATTAGACCTTCCTTATCTTCTAGAAAAGCAGCCATCATATGAAAATCTGTAATTTCAGGATTATTATTTCTTGTTGTTATATTACTTGCATTTGTTATTGCTTCTTTTGATTTTTCTGTAAAATTTGAAACATTCATATATTTTACCTCCTTTGTATTATTACTATTTTTGCGTCATCAAAATACATAAAAGAACATTAATATATTGTAAACTGCCCACAAATTTTATAAGTGTACCAGTTCTTTTTTGTACTTTCTTATCATTTTTTTCTGTTCCTTTAATTAATTCTTGCCAAATTAATATACTAATAATAATCATAGCAAATTCAAAGAATATCATTGTTCTTTCCCCTGAAGCCCATATTGAAGCCGAAAATCCCATTATTATTCTAGAAGCTAAGCCAGCAAAGAAAACTACTATTGCTATGTTATTCTTTAGATTTTTAAATATTATTAATAATGATAATGCTATACATATAAAATTTATACAAGCAAAAATTAGTGGAACTGTATATAATAAGTTATTACTATTTGCAGCAGTAAGCATAACTTCATGTTTTACAATTATTTCTTTAAAAGATCCACTAATATATGGAAAGAATTTTATTCCAATTCCATTTGCATAATAAACAATTACCGAAGATAATAGTGGTATTACACTAACAATCTTATAAATCTTTTCTTTATAATTAGTACATACATACACAGCTATTAATAGACTAAGTAATAAATATACTAAATTCCCTTTTCCTACTAAAATTCCTATTGTTGAAGTTAAGCCTAAAGCAACTTTATCAAAAAATGTAAACATCTCTAAATCTTTAAAATTCTCTTTTATTTCTGCTTGGCTTCTCAAATAATTTCCTGGACATGTTAATATAAATACTACACACCCTATAATAATCAATGTTTTTATAACCATATATGGATGTATTTTTTTATTTTTTATTATCATAAGAACACTAAATAATAAGTATGACCCTAATAATATTGCTGCTGCTTGTTCTTGATTCGCAGAAAATATACCTGCAATTATGTATAATGGATATTCATAAGATTTAATTTTTTCATTATTCCAAATCTTTTTTATTGGTATTAATGCAAATAAACCTGTTGCTAGTGGCCACATATAATTTACTGTTGTTGCACCCCAACCGGCACTTGCCATCACATTTAGTGGATAAAATAAAATCATAAATACAAGCATAATTGTATTTTCATTTTTATTATCTTTAATAAAAATTTTTGAAATTGAATATCCAGCTAAAGCTACCATAAAAGCTTCAACTACAATCCATAAATACTTTGAAGTTTTAAGCATAAAACATAATACAAATTCTATTATTAATCTTGATGACCACCAATTATATCTATCCCCAACAAAATTTATTATACTATTATTTGTAATTTTTTCTATAAAATATTTATCATCAAATTTATTTGGAGTTATAAAAATTGTTAATACTATTTCTAATATAAATAATATTAAAATTGCTAATCTACCATTTTTTTGAAAAAACTCTTTTATTTTATCTTTCATTTTCTTCGTCCTTCTATTTTTATATTTCTACAGATATTAATGTAGATGCAAGCAAATCTTCATTATTATTCTTATACAACACATAAATATCATACCAACCTTTTGGCAAACCTATTAAAAGACATTGTGCATGTAATCCAGCCAGTTTATATTTTGGATCTTCTATATTTATGTTTTCTTCCATCTTAGATCTCATTAGATACATTTTTCCTGTTTCCTGATTTTTAAGAACATAATTACTATTAACAGTCTCTAAATCTTCTCCCTCTTTATAAGCCCAACCTGCTATTTCAATCTTTTTTCCTTTAACTTCTAATACATCTATATGCATATTCATGTCTTCATTGCTTACAGTAGTATTAGCTCCTAATTTATAAGACTTAAAAATTAATAATGAACTCATAATCAAAGCTATGTAAATAATAAGTACTACTATAGAAATTATTAGTATTTTTTTGAATCTACTTTCTGTTATTTCTATATCTAAAAAATCCATTTTATTCTCCTTATAACGCTATCTTTATTTATTGGGTATTCTATCATATATTCAATTTAATTCCAATAATTTTCAAATAATTTAATATTATAACAATTGTAATATATAGTATAATTTTTAATCATTTCATTTGGAACTTTATCCTGTGTATTAACAGTCGTTGTATTTTTATAAAAATAATATAAAATACAATTTATCAAACATTGTATACCTTATAGTGCAAGTATTATACCACACTTTTTAAAGAATTTCTATATATAGCACTTTTTATTTTTATCTTTCAAATTCATCTATATTTTTAAATTCATATCCCATATTTTTTACTTCTTTTATAACTTCATTTAAAATTTTGCTATTATCTTCTGATGTAGAATGTAATAAAAGCACACAGCCATTATGCATATTATCTAAAATTTTCTTTTTTCCATATTCTGTTCTACCTTGTTTATTTTTATCCCAATCATCATAAGCAGATGACCACATAACAGTCGTATAACCTAATTCCTTAACTTTGCTTATTACTCTTTCACTAAATTCTCCCTTTGGTGGTCTAAAATATTTCATTTCATATCCAAATTTTTCATATACGGCATTATGTAATTTCATGACTTCATCTTTAATTTCTTCATCTCTCAAGTTTGGTAAACATTTATGGTTCACTGTGTGATTTCCAACAATATGACCATCTTCAATCATTCTTTTTACAATATCACTTGCTGTATTCAAATAATGCGCTGTAATAAAAAAAGTTGCTTTTACATTATTTTCTTCTAAAACATCTAAGATTGCTTCTGTATAACCAGCTTCATATCCACAATCAAAAGTTAAATATACTTTGTTACTATCTTTATTTCCCATGGATATTCCTTCAAATTTCCTAATAACTTTCTCACTTGCTGTATCTAAAGTTGATTGCTTATGTTCAGGTTCTCTTCTAAATCCCCATGCTAATAATTCATTACTTAATTCAGTTGCTTGAGAATATATTGTAAATTGCATAATACATAATGATAATAAAACAATTAAAAAACTATATCTAATAATTTTATCTTTCATAAATTCCTCCTTAATTTAAGTGTCTTTATAAAAGATTATTCATTAAAATATTTTTTATGAAATAAAAAACCCTCGGACATGATTTTCATCATTTATCCAAGGGTGAAAGGATTTAGTTATTACAAATATGTTGTTTCAAAATTACGCTCAACCAGCTGTGTTATTCAAAATATCATACAGTGGTGAGTTTTCATCAATAACAACTGTGCCTCCGTTTTTCAAAGACTCCTTCATAGCCTCGAGCTCTATCATAAAATTATAGAACTCACGTCTTTCAGCAGATTTGCCATAGCTATCGGCTAATATACTATAATACTGCTTTTCGCCATCTGCAATTACGTCTGCTGCTTTAACTTCAGCATCAGAAACAATCTTTTTTACATCAGCATCAGCCTGAGTCTTAATGGTGTTGGCCTCTTTATCACCTTCAGCTTTATACTCTGCTGCAATCGCATTTCTCTCGGAAATCATTCTACTATATACTGCTTCTTTATTATCATTCGGCAGGTCTAGTACCTTAATTTCCATTTGGGTTATCTCTATTCCGTATTGAGAAAGACTTGTAATCTTTTTCAAGATATTGGAACCAAGACTACCATCTTTGCCGCCAATCACATCTTCCTGATTAGTAGATGAGATATAGTTTTTCATTGCATTATAAGTTGCAGTGTTAATACGCGACTGTGCTACTGCTTCAGAACTCAAAGTTTGATTATACTTTTGAGCATCATCAATTCTCCAAATGACATAGCAATTAGAAATCATTGTTTTTTTATCAGCTGTTATCACCTCTGTTGAAGGAAGATCATACAGCCGCTCGCCAACAAAAATTTCTTTTGTACTCTGCACAAAAGGTATGGTCAGATAAACACCTGGGTCTTCTTTCACGTCCACCACTTTACCAAACTGGAGAATTAAAACCTCCTGGTCTTTTTTATTGTGATGAAAACTAACAAGACCTAAAAAAACTACCAGTAAAACTGCTACAATACTTGTAGCAATAATTGCAACGTTTTTCTTCATTTTGTCTTACCTCCTACTTGCTTTCTTCAGATTTCTGAGTTACTTCTGAATTACTGTCAACATAGATTACCTTTCCATCTTTAGAAATAACTATCTCCATGTTAGGCAATACTTCTGAAAGTGCCTCAAGATACATACGATTTTTAACAGATTCAGGATTTAAACTATACTCAGAAAAAAGTGCTTCAAAAGAAGCGACTTCTTCTTTAGCCTCATTAATCCTAACTGTTTTAGATGCTTCAGCATCCTGCTCGATCTTTTTTGCTTTTGCTTCAGCAGCAGGAATTTGCGTATTTGTATACGCATTTGCCTCATTTACTGCTGTATCGGCATTCTGTTTCGCATCCTCTACATCTTTGAAAGCTTTGGCAACTTCCTCAGTAGGTGGTTCAGAATCTTGAATTGTTACATTAAGAACGTCAAGACCAGTCTCACATTTGGCAAGTTCAGTATCAATGTCATTTAAGACATCAATTTCAATCTGGCCTTTACCAGTTGTCATGACTTCGTCAACACTATAACGTCCTACTGTATTTCTTATTGCACTCTGTGCAATATTTTCCAAGATTCCTTCAGGATTATCCGTACAATAATAGTACTGAATAGGATCTACAATACGATATTCCAGATAAAAGTCAATATTAATGAAGTTGAAATCACTTGTAATCATCAAGCTATCTTCTGTTACGCTTTCATCTGTTTCTTCAGTATAACCAATTGCCATGCCCTGTGTTGTTGCATCAAAAATATGCTTTGAACTAACAAACGGTGTTTTGAAATGAATACCTGCCGTGGAAATAAGTTCATTATGACCAAAAACACTGGTAAAGCCGATTTCCTTTTCAGTTGTGCTATAAACCGCAGTAAATAAACCTATAACAATTACAAGTACAGCATATCCAAGGAAGATCCATGGCTTAATTTTTAAGATAAACTGGCCTGTTTCATAAGAGTCATTATAATGGCCACCAAATCCAGTATAATCTTCCTTAGCCTTTTCCAATTCCCGTTTTTGCGCCAAAACATTGCTCTTGACTACAGCAAAAAACGCAATCATAACAATTAATAGTGAAACCAAAATAGTTACTAATAACATCTGCTTCTCCCTTCTACTCTTGACCCCTACCTCTTGTTACAATTTTGAAACTACATATTTGTTTTTCAATGTGCTATAACTATCCTTTACTTTATGAGTTGCATAGTGCACTCGAAGAAAATTATAGCATATATTAGAATATATTTCAAGTTTATGTAAACATTTCAATGTAAAGAAACATAATTAACTCCAAGTATACTTGGAATTAATATTTATTTTAACATATCTCTTTTATTAAGCCAAAGTGTTACAATAGCCGTTGTAATTATAGCAATTAAAATCATTATAATAAACCCATATTGATTATTCTGAAAAGGCAAATTCACATTCATTCCCCAAAAACTTGAAATCATTGTTGGTACAGCTAAGATAATTGTAATTGATGTTAATGTTTTCATTACGCCATTTAAGTTATTAGAAATAATTGAAGCATAAGCATCCATTGTACCATTTAAAATGTTATTATAAATTTGAGCCATTTCTATTGCCTGTCTATTTTCAGTAATTGCATCTTCTAGAATATCTTCATCTTCATCATATAATTTTATTATTTTTCCTTTTAGAGTTTTTTCCATTACTATTTCATTTGATTTAAGTGATGTTGCAAAATACACTAAACTTTTTTCTAAGTTAAGCATTTTTAAAAGTTCTCTATTTTTCATTGAATTTTTCAAAATATGTTCTGCTATTTCTGTTTCTTTATTTATTTGTTTTAGATAAGTTAAATAATATGAAGAATTACAAAATAAAATTTGGAAAAGAAATCTAGACTTTTTATAAGTTTGAAAATTTTTTATTTTGCCTTTTTCAAAATCTTCGATAATTCTATTTTTTCTAAGTGAAACTGTAATAAAAAAGTCATCTCTTACAAAAATCATTCCTAAAGGCATTGTTGTAAAAACCTCTGAATTATCTGTTCTTTCAATAATTGGCACATCTACGACAAATAGTATTGTATTATCATCTTCTTCTATATCAATTCTAGCTTTCTCTTCAAAATCTAATGCATATTTTATAAACTGATCTTGTATATTTATATTTTGACACACTTCTCTTATTTCTTCTGGAGTAGGATTTACCATATTTATCCAACATCCCTTTTTATATTCGTGTACTTCTTTAAATTCATTTATTAGTGGATCTGTGTTATATATATTTATCATATTTTTTCTCCTATTATTTTAATTTTCTAATATTTTCCAGCTTCCTATTTTTTCTGGATAATCCTCAAATTCCATTAGTTCTTTTTTAGTAGGATGGTAAAAACTTAAATAGTATGCCCAAAGTGCAAGTCCTTTTCCTCTACCTCTTGTACCATATTTCTGATCTCCAGATAAACTATGTCCTCTAGAAGCAAATTGAACTCTAATTTGATGGTGTCTGCCTGTATGTAAATTTACTCTAACTACTGATAGATTAATTTCTGCATTATATTTAATCACTTCATAATCTAAAACTGCTTCTTTAGCATTCTTAGTTTTATTTGTTACTACTTTACTTGTATTAGTTTTCTCATTTTTTAATAAAAAGTCTTTCCAAGTATCTTTATTTTTTTCTAATTTTCCATCTACTATACATAAATACTTTTTGCACATTTTTTTCTCTCTTACCTGCTCACTTAATCTTGAAGCAGCTTTTGAAGTTTTAGCAAAAACCATTACTCCACCTGTTGGTCTATCTAATCTATGTACTAATCCCAAATAAACCTCTCCTGGCTTATTATATTTTTCTTTTATGTACTTTTTTATTATTGTAAGCAAGTCTTCATCACCGGTTTTATCTGCTTGCGACGGAATATTTACTGGTTTTTCAACTACAATAATGTGATTATCTTCATATAATATTTTTAAACTTTTCATTTTAAATCCTTTTATTTATATCTATTTTTCCCATCTTCCATAAATCCCACAAGGTAATACTAAATTAGAATCTTTCATTGGAAGTCCAATTTCGCCTGATGATAATTTTCCTTTTTTCATACCTAATTTTAAATTTAAAATATTCTCTAAAACCTTTGAAGAAATTCCTGTAGTATATGAATTTATCAAGAAAAATAATGGGTTTTCAGACAAAACCCCTTTACATAGTTCTACTAAATCTGCAATATTATTTTCAAATTGCCATACTTCTCCATTTTTTCCTCTACCATAGGAAGGTGGATCCATTATAATTGCATCATATTTGTTTCCTCTTCTGATTTCTCTTTGAACAAATTTAGTTACATCATCAATTATAAACCTAACTGGTCTATCTGAAAGTCCAGAAACTGCCAAGTTTTCCTTTGCCCAAGATACCATTCCCTTAGAAGAATCTACATGACAAACCTGTGCTCCTGCATAACTACATGCAACAGTAGCTCCCCCTGTATATGCAAAAAGATTTAAAACTTTTATGTCTTTTCTTCCAGAATTTCTTATTTTATTAATCATCCAATCCCAATTAACAGCTTGTTCAGGAAATAATCCTGTATGTTTAAATCCCATTAATTTAATATTAAAAGTTAATTCTTTATACTGTACTTTCCAGGAATCTGGAACTTTTTTATTATATTTCCATCCTCCGCCTCCATTACTGCTTCTATTATATCTTGCATTTGCTAACTTCCACTTTTCAGGAAACATTTTTTCTTTCCAAATAATTTGCGGATCAGGTCTTATTAAAACAATATTATTCCATCTTTCAAGTTTTTCACCATCTGACATATCTAATATTTCATAATCTTTCCAATCTCTTGCAATTTCCATAATTTCTCCTTAAAACTATCTATAATATTTCTCATAACTTTCATCTGTTCTCTCTAATTTTCCACTTCTTATTAGTTCATCAAAAAACTTTTTTACTTTACTTTCTCTTTCAAAACTTGTTTTTGTATAAGAAAATGTAATTTTTTTCTTAATTTCTCTAAGAATTTTTGTTTTTTAACTTGATCTTTATCTATTAAAATTATTGTGTTTATTTTCACTTTATACTCCTTTTAAAAATTCTTCTATCTCTGTAATACTTTCTTTTGGAGTTGAAGCTCCTGCCATAATTCCTACTTTATCTATATTAGAAAAATCTATTTTTTTTAATTCTTCTGCTGTTTCAATACTATATACATTTTCACACTCTTCTTTTGCTACATTCACAAGTTCTCTAGTATTAGAACTATTTTTTCCACCTATAATTATCATTGTGTGGAAATCTTTTGCAATTTCTCTAGTTTCTTTTTGTCTTTTTTCTGTAGCATCACATATTGTTTTATCAACAATTACATCTGCTTCTATAAAATTAGTTTCTATTTCTTTTCTCAATTTATCAAATTTTTCACTTGAAAATGTAGTTTGTGACACAACAAATACTCTTTCAGTTTTATTTTTTTCATATTTCATATAAGCATCTAAAATATCATCTTCATTTTCAATTATATAGCTATTTTCTCCAGCAAATCCTTTTATACCTATGACCTCTGGATGTTTAGCTTTTCCCACAATTATAATAAAAGACTTATCTTTTTCTTTTTGTACTTTATCATGAATTAGTTTTACTCTTCCACAAGTTAAATCAATTATTTCTAATCCTTTTTCTTTCGCTTTTTTATATATTATCTCTGGTTCTCCATGTGCTCTAAATATTACTTTAGAATTATTAGGTACTTTTTCTATATTATCTACTGTGATCATACCTTTTTTTTCTAATTTATTTATTACTTGTCCATTATGCACAAGTTCTCCTAAACAATATATCTTCTCATTTTTTATATTTTCTTCCGCCATTTTTACTGCATAATTTACACCTGCACAAAATCCAGCTGTTCTTCCAATTACTATTTCCATATCTTTTCCTAACCTATCTTCTAATATTAATTTGAGTATAAAACCATTATATATTATACTATAAAATTGTTTAAAATGCAAAATATTATGCAAATTATAATACTTCTAAAATAGCTACAAAACTATATAATAAGTATCCTAAAATAATAAAACTCACAGTTGTAATTCCTATCAAAATTCCTAAAAAAATTTTTCTCATATTTTTTCTCCTTTGTATTTAAGTTTCTATATTCTATATATTCAAGAAATTTTAAATTATAACAAAAAATAAAAAAATTTTGTAAAAATACTAAAGTGAACCCTATTTAGTAGATACTAAATAGGGTTCACTTCATAAAACAAATTATGTCTTTTTATTTTTATAATTCTTCTTTTATTTTTTCTGCCAAAGCTAAATTTATACCTTTTACCTGTATTAAATCTTCTATTGAAGCTTCTTTTATCTTTCTTACGCTTCCAAATTTCTTTAAAAGCGCTGTTCTTTTCTTCTCACCAATTCCATCAATATAATCTAGTTTAGATTTAGTCATCTCTTTATCACGAACTTTTCTATGATATTCAATAGCTGTTTTATGAACTTCATCTTGCAGATTTGTAATAAAATTAAATAATTTCTCTGAAATTAAAAATTCAATTCTATTTTCATCAATTAAAGCTCTAGTTGAGTGTTTATCATCTTTAACCATACCAAATACTGGTATTTCAACACCTACTGTTTCCATCGCTGATTTAATTGCTCTTATTTGTGTTATTCCACCATCTGCTAAAATTAAATCTGGTAAAGTTCCAAATCCACCTTTAGGATTTTCAAGAGAATGTCTTAATCTTCTTGTTACCACTTCCTCCATACATTTTGGATCATCTTGTCCATAAACAGTTTTAATTTTAAATCTTCTTGATAAATTTCTTTTAATAACCCCATTTTGAGCAACACACATACCTGCTACAATAAAGTTACCTGAAATATTTGATATATCAAAACTTTCAATTTTAAGTGGCATAGTATCTAAATCCAATACATCTCTTAATTCTGTTAAAATTTCTGTTTTATCTTTTAATTTATTTTCTAAAGTTATTTTACTATTAAGTTCTGCCATTTCTACAAATCTTAGTTTTTCACCTTTTTGAGGAGTCTTAAGCTCAACTTTTCTATTTCCAATATTGGAAAGCCAATTTTCCAATACTTGTTTTTCTTCTAAATCATATCTAAGCATAATTTTACTTGGAAAATCTTTTCTATCCATATAATATTGTTTTATAAATCCAGATACAATTTCATCTTCGCTCATATCTTTAAGATCATCAAAAAAGTAGTGTTCTCTTCCAATCATTTTACTATTTCTAATAAAAAATATTTCTATACAAACTGTAACTTCGTTTTTATAAAGACCAATTACATCTATATTGTTTTCTGAAATATTAGAAACTTTTTGTTTTTCTGAAACTCTTTCTATTGCTAAAATTCTATCTCTTACAGATGCTGCTTTTTCAAATTCTAAATTTTCAGAAAATTTGTTCATTTCATATTCCAAATTTTTTATAATTTTATCTATTTTTCCATCTAATAACATACAAATCTGTTCTATTTGCTTAGCATATTCCTCTTTTGAAACATAACCCATACAAGGTGCTAAACATTTTTTTATATGATAGTTTAAACACGCTCTATCTTGATTTTTAAAGTTTTTGCATTGTCTTATTTGAAATTTCTCTTTTATGAAATTTACCATTTCTTTTGCTGCAGAAACATTTGGATAAGGTCCAAAATATTTTGCACCATCATTTTGGATTCTCCTTGTCATAAAAACACCTGGATAATCAGACTTTACATCTACTTTTATATAAGGATAAGTTTTATCATCCTTTAAAAGGACATTAAATTTAGGTCTGTACTTTTTTATTAAATTACATTCTAATATAAGAGCTTCATCTTCATTTCCAACAACTATATATTCAAAATGATCAATTAAAGAAACCATTTTTTCAATTCTTGGTGTTTTATTATTTTTTCTAAAATATTGTCTAACTCTATTTCTTAAAACTACTGCTTTACCAACATATATTACAGTATTTGATTTATCACGCATTATATAAACACCTGGTTTATCTGGAAGTTTCTTTAGTTCTTCTTCTATATCAAACATCCTATTCTCCAATCATTTAATTAAAAACTTTATACATTTAATTATAAACTATTTTTACTAAATATTATTATAAAATAAATTAAAGTATCGCGTAAGCGACCAAACGAGCTTTAGCGAGTGCGAAATGGAGCAACTTTCATATGTTATTTTTCTAAATTTTATTTTATAAAATTTAGAAAAGTCTAAGTTGCGACAGCAAGATACTAAAAATTTATTTTATAATAATATTTAGTAAATTAAGAATATTTCTTAATGTATAACTTTTAAAAATTTTAACTTATTCTAAATAACCTACATAAGGTATATTTCTTCCTTTTTCATCATAATCAAATCCATAACCAACTATAAATTTATTTGGAATTACAAAACCAGTATAATCTACATTAACATCTACTTCTCTTCTTTCTGCCTTATCCATTAGAACAGCTACTTTTAAACTTTTAGGATTTTTAGAAGCTAAATATTCTTTTAAGAATTTTAATGTACGACCTGTATCTATAATATCTTCTACAATTAAAACATCTTTTCCTTCTATATTACAATCTAAATCTTTTTTTACTATAATATTTCCTGTACTTTCTGTTCCAGCATAACTAGAAAGTTGCATAACTTCTAATATAATATCTGTTTTCATTTTTTTTACTAAATCAACTGTAAAAAATACTGCTCCTTTCAATACAGAAATAATAATAATTTCTTTTGAATCCTTATAATCTTTGTCAATTTCTTCTGCAATTTCTTTAATTCTTTTTTGAAGTTCTTCTTCTTCATACATTACTTTTAAATTTTCCATAAATCCTCCTTAATAATAAAACTTAGTATTTTTCTTCTTCTTTTATATCTTGACTTCTTTTTTCATGTGCCTGTTTATCTTTGATTACTTTATCTGTTCTTTTATTAAAATCTTCTAATTCATCTCCTGTTAAAGTATGAAATTTTGAATATGTTTTTCCTTTTCTATATACACTCTTTTGATTAGATTTTGGTTTTCTATATTTAAATTTTTTAGGTTTTCTTAGTTTATTCATTTCTCTTTCTAATCTATATTTTGTCTTTTCAATAAATGAAATTTTACCCTTTTTTTCTAAAATAGATTTTGTATATTTTGTTATTTTATCATTATTCCATATACCGTCTGAAAAATCATCAAAAAGATGTTTTTGAACAGTTCCTTGATTTTCACTAAATTCTGTTACTCTTGATAAATAAATTCCGGAATTATATAATTTTTGTATTCCATCTTTTAACAATCTTCCAGATTTAGCCATTTCTAAAAACTCTTTTCTTTGTTCTGGTGACATACTTCTTAAATCACTATCTAATATAGAATTAGTATCATTTATTCTTCTTATTGTTTCATCTTTATAACTAGTTATTCTTTCTTCTATATCTTTATAAATTTCATATTTTTGAGAATGTTGTAACAACTTAATTTCATAATCCATAACATATTTAAGTCTATTATGATCAAATTCTATGTCATGCATAAAGTTTCTCATTTGTCTTATGCCTTTAATTGGCATATTTTCAAGTCGTGTGCACATTTTTTTCTCACATGATCTATATATTCCTGTTAAAGCCATCATAATATTATTTGCTTCATCTTTTTTAGCAATAGTTCTATTGTCATGTGGATATAATGTATTATGTAGTAATGAAAAATTTACTTCAACTTCATCTAAAAACGCTAAAGTTTCATTTTGAGATTCTCCAATTTTTTGTGATAAAAATTCTGCCAATCTATTTCTTCCCATTATTCCATTTTTTAAAAATTCTTTTTCAGTTACACCATATACAGCCTCTAATGCATCTGTAATAAAAGTTATATCTTTATAAGCTACTATATTTGGATTAAAATACGGTCTATATGCTTTCTTCTTAGGATATACACATCTATTTGCCGCTTTTTCCACAATTGCTTCTAACAATGAATTATTAGGATTATTTGTATATCTATTTATACTTTCTAATCTATCATTTCCATATTTATCAAAAGTTAAAGCATGAAATATTTCATGAGTTAAAATCTCATATAACACTTCTTTATCTTGATTTAATACACAATCTCTTGATATTGTAATTCGTTTTTTAATAGGATCGTATAATCCTGCTGTATTTTTATATTTTTCAGAAAATTTTCTTACTTTTATGCTTCTTAAATTATATATAAGTGATTCCACATCTTGCTTTATTTCTTCATTAGAAAGTTCAAATTCTGTAGCTCTTCTTAATAAAATATCAACAATAATGGGTTTATATTCTTCATCAACTTCTAATTTTTTTACACCAGTTTCAAAAAATTCTCTTAATTTTTTATTTTCATAATCTATAATCATATTCTAATACTCCTTATAATTCTGAATTTTTATATATTTTTAGAATTCTTTGGAATATTTTTTGTTTTCATTTGTTTACATCTTATAACATCTGTTTTTCCAGAACTAAGTTTTAACATTACTCTTTTTATAATTTTTTGATTTTTAGGATTGAATTTGTCCAATACAATTATCTCACCATCTGGCAATTCTTCATACAAATTACCATCACTATAAAGCATATATTCTTTTCCTCTACTTTTTATTGATGTAATCAAAAAAAGTTCATTATTATTTTCCATAAAATTTACCTCATTATAATATGTATTTTATCAAGTGTTTATATTATATTACATTTAATTTTTTCTGTAAATAAGTATATTTACAAAAAACATTTGACATTTTGATTAATTTTACATATTATAATATAGAAATAGGAATTTAAAAGTAAGCACAAAAAATTAGAAAGGAGTTTAAAAGAAACAAAGGTTAGCGCCAGAACTAAATTATATGATTTAGTTGACGAGGTCTAGAGTTATCGAAATATTCGGCGGATGCTCTAGTGGTTTATTTACAACCATAAATTAAATTAAAAAATAATAGAAATATTATAACAGAAATTTAATTAGTAAATTGCTTACACCCTATTTTTAAAACTAGACTTTGGACAGTATTATATCTGCCCTTAAATTCTATACTCTAGTTTTATTAAAGAAAGGTGGTTTTTTTATGTGTGGAATAGTTGGTTATATAGGAGAAAGAAAAGCAAAACCAATATTAATTAATGGTCTTTTAAGACTTGAATACAGAGGATATGACTCTGCTGGAATTGCAACTATTGAAAAAAGTGGAATTAAAAATATAAAAAATAAAGGTCGTGTTATAGAGCTTGAAAAAGCTCCAGGCATAGATGATTTAGTTGGAACAATTGGAATTGGTCATACTAGATGGGCAACACATGGTAAACCTTCTAGTATAAATTCTCACCCTCATTTAGATAATTCAAAAAAATTTGCTGTTGTTCATAATGGAATCATTGAAAATTATGCTGATTTAAAAGAATTTTTAAAATCAAATAATTATACATTTTTATCTGAAACAGATACTGAAGTAATTCCAAATTTAATACATTATAATTATGAACTATCTAAAAGAACAGGTTATGAGCGTTTTCTTGAAGCAGTTACAAATACAACAAAGATGTTAAAAGGAAGTTATGCTTTAGAAATTTTATGTTCAGATTTTCCTGATAATATGATTGTAGTCCGTAAAGATAGTCCTCTAGTTATAGGTAAAGGTGTTGGCGAAAATTACATAAGTTCAGATATACCTGCTATACTTTCTTTTACAAAAGATTTTTATCTTTTAAACGATAAAGAATTTGCATATATTTCAAGAGATTCAATCTCTTTTTATGATGAAAATTTAAATGAAATAAATAAAGAAATTAAAAATATTACTTGGGATGCCGGAGCTGCAGAAAAAGGAGAATATCAAGACTTCATGTTAAAAGAAATACATGAACAACCAAAATCAATTAGAGAAACTATTGGCTCTAGATTAACAGAAAATGCTCCTTCTCTTATTCCAGATTTAGAATTAGATAAAAATTATTTAAAAACAGTAAATAAAATTTTTATAGTGGCTTGTGGAACAGCTATGTATGCTGGCTTAGCTGCCAAAACAATTTTTGAAAGTTTATGTGAAATACCTGTTGAAGTTGAAGCTGCTTCTGAATTTAGATACAGAAATCCAATAATAAATAAAAAAACACTTTGCTTGTTTGTTACACAGTCAGGTGAAACAGCTGATACTATTGCAGCTTTAAAACTTGCTAAAGAAAAAGGAGCAAAAACTCTAGCAATTTCTAATGTAATAGGCTCATCTATTTCTCGTGAAGCGGATTATACAATATACACACATGCCGGTCCTGAGATAGCTGTTGCTTCAACAAAAGCTTATACTTCACAAATAGTATTACTTGCAATCGTTGCTATTAATTTTGCTGAGAAATTAGATTTAAATAAAGATAAAGTTGAAGAATTGAAAAAAGATATTCTACTTCTTCCAACCCAATTAGAAGAAGTATTAAAAAACACAGAAAAAATAAAAGAATTTGCTAAAAGAATTTATAAAGAAAAAGATGTATTTTTCATTGGTAGAGGAATAGACTATACTGTTGCTTTAGAAGGATCTTTAAAACTAAAAGAAATATCTTATATTCATTCTGAAGCATATCCATCTGGAGAATTAAAGCATGGACCTATTGCTTTAATTGAAAATGGTGTTACAGTAGTTTCTATACTAACCAATAGATTATTAGTAGAAAAGTCAATTAGTAATATTCAAGAAGTTGTAACTCGTGGAGCAAAAACTTTTATTGTTACAAATCAAGAATTAAATCATAATTTTGACGAAATAATAAATATACCAAAAACTAATGCTCTTATCTCACCTGTTCTTTCTGTTGTACCACTTCAACTTTTAGCTTACTATATCTCTAAAGAAAAAGGATTAGATGTAGATAAACCAAGAAATTTAGCAAAATCAGTAACAGTAGAATAAAGTTTGTGATTTTTTAAGTATTTTATGAAAGTTTTGTAGAAACCCTAAGTTATTAGAAACTCAAGGGTTTCTTTTATTTTTCAAAACTTATTCAGATCTGATAAAATTTATTAAAATTGCACTCATAATAATTGACTATCTTTTAAATATATATAGTTTTTACAAAAAAATAGACCATATTCATTTTGAATTGGTCTTATATTTTATTTATTATATATCTATATCTCTTTTTAACTTTTTTAAGGCTTTCTCTATATCTAACTTCGTATGTAAAACAGCCAAAATAACAACATCATCATTTTTTATAGTATATATTATCCTATGTTTTTTATAAATTAATTGTCTTAATTTGTAATTAGAAACTACATATTCAAAATCTTTTCCCATCTCATTCATATTTTCTAAAGTATATACATAATCAACTAATTTATTCATATAATTTTTTGCAATTTCTTCTTTATCTGTTTTTGCATCTTTTATAAATTCTGTAATATGTGATATTGCATTATCAGTCCAAATTAGCATTTATTAATAATCTCCTTTACTTCTGCAGTTGTTTTTACGTTTCCTTGTTCTATATCCTTTATACCCTTTTGAATTTCAAATTGTAAATATAAAGTATATAATATTTCTTCATAATTTGCTTTATCATCTATATTTTGAACTGTATTTAATATTAATTGTTTATCACTCATATTATCAACTCCTCTTCATATATAATTATATTTTACCACATCTATATTAAATTTACTATACATTTATATTTTATTTTGAAATTAGCAGTAGAATAACTTGTTTACCTTTATGCTAAAACTGATATGTAATAAATATAGGAAATGACAATTCCATATGCTATTAATTATCTGCCATTTCAAATCCATCTCGTGTAAATCTTACTGTTTGATCTCCTTTAAAAGCTACAATATTTGTTGTATTTTTTTCTTTCATCCACTCTCTTACTATTATACTTTGCCATTTTCCAGAATTATATCCATTTCCGTTGTCATTATTATATAACCATTCTGGTGCATTAAAAAAACATATGTCTGGATCTATTGCATCATATACTTCTTTTGTTACTCCATTCTGCCCATGATGAGACATTTGAACTGCATCGCTTTTAAGTTTTTCAGGTTCTTCTAACAATTCTTTACTTGTATACACATAAGCATCCCCTAAAAAAATCATACTTTTATCAACATCTTCTGCGGTTAATTTAAACACCATACTAGCTTCATTCCCATTATCCGAATTTATTATTTCAGGATTAGCAATTCTAATTATTTCACAATTTACATTATCCATTTGAATTATTTGTCCTTTATAACATTCTACTTTATTTTTTATCTTAGAATTACTTAAAGCTTCTATTATTGCTTTTTCAGTTTCAAATCCTCTTTTATCATATTTTTCATACCAGTCTAAAGAATTGAAGTAATAATATAAATTTTCTATTTCAAGTTCATAAGTTCCATTTAATAATTCTAATAAAGCTCCTACATGATCATCATGTGCATGTGTAATATACCAATAATCTACTTTTCCATTTCCATATTTTATAATATAATCATATAAAATATCAGCATCAATATTTCTTCCACCATCTACAACTATAATCTTATTATTTCTAGTTCTTATTATATATGCATTCGAATTTATGTTACCATTATCTTTTTTATTAGAACCTGCAATTAATGTAACTTTCATTCCTTCTATAGTTTTCTCATATTCTAATCTCTTTACTTTTTTATTATGTAAATATATAAAAGAAAGAGTTGTTATAATTAAGATAATAAAAATTAAAATGATTATTGTAAGTTTTTTCATATTTACCTCTTATTTTCAGCAATTAAAATACTGTAACTTAAAATAAATTACCATATTTTATTTCGTTTATTATCTTAACATAATCCAAAAATTTTATCAACTTGGCATATTTATTAAATTAAAAATAGTTTGGATTTTAATTCCAAACTATTTTTAATTTACCACATTTAGTTTTTTCTTTTTAGCTTGTTTAATTAAATAGTTATATTTAGCCTCTTCTGCTTTTATTTGATAAGTATAATAATCAATCAAATCACTATCTGCAAACTGTAAATTATTATACATATTAGCTAAAGAGTTTTTTACGAATATAATATTTTGCAATAATTCATTATTTTTTTCTAAATCAGTTTTTTCATTTATCTGTGCTTCTTTAACAAACTCATCATACATAAATATCATTCCTCTTTATTTACAAAATTTTAAAAAATTCATATAAATTCTTTTAACTTATATAAAATTATTCTCTTTATATATTTATGTATATTTTTAGATTTTATACCAAATTAAATAAATTTTTCAATTTCTTTCCAAACCCCATCTTGATAAATCTTTCGTTCTGCAGAAAATGGCAATATTGTACTATATGAAATTCCTAAAATTTCTTTTATCCTGTTAACCTCATCATTTACTTTTGTTATAGCAATTTTATCTGCTTTATTAGTAATTACTATAAAAGGTAAATTACTTCTTAAAATATAATCATACATAAGCATATCATCAGCAGTTGGATTATGTCTGATATCTAATAAAAAGACTATTAAAGAAATATTTTCTCTTTCTGCTAAATATTCTTCAATATATTTTCCTGATATTACTTTCTCCTGCTTAGACATTTTACTATAACCATACCCTGGTAAATCAACAAAATAAAATTTATCATCCATATTATAAAAATTTATTTGTCTTGTTTTACCTGGCACATTACTTGTCCTTGCTAAATTTTTCCTATTTATCATAGTATTCACAAATGACGATTTACCTACATTTGATTTACCAACAAGAACAATTTCTGGTAAATTATTCTTTGGATATTGTTTTTTACTTACTGCTGAAATTTCAAATTTTGGATTTTTTATTATCATAAATTCTCCTTTATTTAATTATTTTTTATAAAAAATTTATACTGCATCAATTCTTTTAATGTATAAATTTCTTTCATTTTTCCGTTTATTTTATTTGTAAAATATATATTACCATCTTCATCTAAAGAAATTTTTTTATTTGAAGCTGCTAAAATATCTTTTGTTGTGTTAATCCATTCATAATACTTTTCATTTTTTATGTCTAATTGATTTATAATGTTATTTAATAATAAATCTAATCCACTATAATTATTAATGTTCATATCACTAATATCATAATTTGAAAGTATTAATGCTTGAGTATTATATTTTCTATAATCATTTAATAACTCATCATCTGTATTAAAATATTCTAGAGTATCAATAACATTTTTATTGTCCTCTGTATATAAGTATGGTAAATGGTCACCTAAAAATATTAATATTGTAGGTTCTTCGTAATTTTTTATATATTCATACAACCTTTTTAATTCTCTATCAGAATTATATATTCCTTGTGAATATGCAAGTAAAGTTTCATTCATTTCATTACTTAAATTACTCTTAGTAATTGATATATCATAATTAGAGTATTTTTCTTTATTATATGGCATATGTGATTCAATTGTTTCTAAAACATATAGTATTGGTTTAGTAGAATCTTTATTTTCTAAATCTCTAATAATAACATCTGTACAATATTTATCAGTAATATTTTCATATTTCTCATTATCTGTTAATTGAACATATTCTTCAAATCCCATTTTTTGATAAGCCTTTTTAGAATTATAATAATCTTTTCCAAAAACAATTTTAGAACTATATCCATTATTATTTAATACTTTCACTAAAGATGGTATATTTTCACTGTTTTTTCTATTATATAAAGACATTATTGGTATATATCCTTTAGGAAAATAATTCATACTGCCACTTGTGAGTAATTCAAAAGCAACATTTTCAGACATTCCTCCATAAGTAGGTGACACTAGATTAATCAATTTTCCCTCTTGTTTTAAGTTATTAAAATTTTCAGTTATATTCTTATCAAATTCTATTTCATCCAATTGCTCAACATCCCAAAAAGATTCAGAAAATAATACAATAATATTAGGTTTCCCAAATTTTATATTACTTTTTTGAACATTACTAGAATTTAATATATCATTTAAATCTTTTTCATTATACTCCTCTGGTTCTACAAATATATTATTTAAATATGTTCCATACATACCATTTATTAAATTATTTCTAAAATAATAATTAAGACTTGTTGTATATGAATCAAAATCTTCATATTTATCTATATTAAAAAAAATTTTTAAACCAATACTTTTTGTACAATTGCTTGGAAAAAATAATAAAAATAATATCAAAATATCTACTAAAACAATTATTATTCTTATTTTTGGACTTTTTATTTCTAAATTGTATTTATAATTAAAAAATATAATTATTGTTAATAAAACAAAATATATTATAAATCCAATCAAAATATTCTTTATTGACTGAAAAGAAACATCTTTTGTTACAAGTCCAAACAAATTTCCTATTTCTCCAATAAATTTTATGTCAGAAAAATAAATAGGTTCACCTGTAAATGTAATTTTAATCTGATTTACTATACTTAATAGAAATACTAATATACAGATTACTATTGTTGCTCTTGAAGATTTTTTTAGAATTCCTAAAAACAAACTATATATCACTAATCCAAAAAACACAGAAAATAGTAGTGTGTCATTATATACGCTATAAGCATTAAATGTAAATATCTTGAAAAACATGTCTGCAATTAAAAAAATATATATACCCACAAGAGATGAAAATATTATACTTTTTACAAATTTATCTAGTTTATATTCTTTTTCTTCTATTTTTTCCATTTGTTACCCTTTATTATTTCTTTATTATTTCTTTCTTATTTCTTTTGTTCCTCCCATATATGGCCATAAAACTTCTGGAACTTTTATGCTTCCATCTTTTTGATAGTTATTTTCTAAAACAGCAATTAACCCTCTAGGGCTTGCTACAACTGTATTATTTAATGTTGCTACTAAATAATTTCCTTTTTCACCTTTAGCGCGAATAGAAAGTCTTCTTGCTTGTGCATCTCCTAAAGTTGAACAACTTCCAACTTCAAAATATTTTTGTTGACGTGGACTCCACGCTTCTACATCACAAGATTTTACTTTTAAATCTGCCAAATCTCCACTACAGCATTCTAGTGTTCTAACTGGAACGTCTAAACTTCTGAAAAATTCTACTGTATAACTCCACATTTGGTTGTACCAATCCATCTGGTCTTCTGGTTTACAAAGAACTATCATTTCTTGTTTTTCAAATTGGTGAACTCTATATAATCCTCTTTCTTCTAATCCATGAGAACCTACTTCTTTTCTAAAACATGGTGAATATCCTGTAATTGCTATTGGTAAATCCTCTTCTTTTACAATTTGACCTTTAAATCTTCCTATCATAGAATGTTCACTTGTACCTATTAAATAAAGATCTTCTCCTTCAATTTTATACATCATTGCCTCTAATTCTTCAAAGCTCATAACTCCATTTACAACATCTGATCTTATCATAAATGGTGGTATACAATATGTGAATCCTTTATTAATCATAAAATCTCTAGCATATGCAATCATTGCTTCATGAAGTCTTGCTATATCTCCAAGTAAGAAATAAAAACCATTTCCACTTGTTCTTCCTGCACTTTCTTTATCTAATCCTCCGAAGCTTTCTATTATATCTGCATGATATGGAATTTCATAATCTGGAACTACAGGTTCTCCAAATTTTTCATTCTCAACATTTTCGGTATCATCTTTTCCTATTGGAACAGATTTATCCATTATATTAGGTATTTTCATCATTCTATTTTTTATTTCTTCTTTTAGCTGACTTTCTTTTCCTTCCTTTTCAGAAAGTTTAATATTTATTTCTTCAACTTCTTTCTTTTTAGCCTCTGCCTCTTCTTTTTTACCTTGTCCCATCAAGGCTCCAATTTCTTTACTTATTGTATTTCTTTTCATACGAAGTTCATCACATAATAAAGTTAATTCTCTACTTTCTTTATCTAATTCTAAAACTTCATCTACTAAAATTAATTTATGATCTTGGAATTTTTTTCTTATATTTTCTTTTACCATTTCTGGATTTTCTCTTAAAATTTTAATATCTATCATATTTATATCTCCTTTTCAATTTATTACTTATATTTTTAATTTTCCATTAATTCAAATCTATGTTTTTGTCCTGTTATATTGCCATTTTTTTTACTTACATCTTCATCGCTTAAAAACATTTCTTCTGGTCTTGCCCACATATCTCCAGTTCCCAAGTGTGTATAAATAACTAAATTTTCTAAAGTTTCGGAATGTTTCGCTATTCCTAAAACTTCTATCTCATGACCTTTAAAATGTCTGTACTTTTTTCCTACCTCAACTTTTTCCATATAGATCCCCTTATATTTATTTATTTTTTATATAATCTTTTGATAAATCTTCTACCAATTCAAATCTATGTTTTTGTCCTGTTATATTATCCGGTCTATCTGGAATTTCTTCTAAAAACATTTTTTCAGGTCTTACCCATATCATAGAATCTTTCCTATCATATAATGGTTTATATACTACCATTCTTTGTTTATTTTCCGAATCTAAAGCCACATTTTCTACAAAATAATAATTTCCTTTAAAGTGTCTGTAAACTTTTCCAATTTTTACTGTTTCCATAATTTTTTCCCCCTTTATTTTTTATACAAAAAACGCCCTTATACAATGTATAAGGGCGAATATATCGCGGTACCACCTTTTTTATTAAAGAATTTTTTCTTTAATTTCTTATTTTATTGCTATAACCTGCAACAACTCGGTCTAGTTTTCTAGAAACATCTTAAGAGTAGATTTCATAAAGACTTTTTTCTGTTTTCACCAACCACAGACTCTCTACAAAAAGTTTCTTTATTACTTAATTCTTAATCATACGTCTTTTACTATGGTTAGTATTATATCATATTTTTAAAATTTGTAAATAGTTTTAGTAATATTATCTTATTAGTTTTCTTATAGATTCTATAATTATATTTGATTTGCATTTGCATTTGTATTTTTATTCATATTTTGCTCTTAATGTCTAACTTTATTCTATCCTTTTTAAGTAACTATAATTTTTTTACAATAACTTTCAATGCTTTTTCTCTAGGAAGTATAACTACGTGCCCACACTTGCAACACTTTAGTTTGAAGTCAACTCCAATTCTTGTTATTTCCCATGCTTTACTTCCACATGGATGTTGCTTTTTTGTTTTTACTATATCACCAATATTATATTCCATAACTACCTTCTTTACTTTTAGTAGCTGTTTTCATTTAGAAGTTGCCCTAAGGCAACTTCCAAAACAGCATGAGATTTGAAAATAAGCATCTTCTCTTCTTTTTTTTGCAAGGATTGCGAATACTTACAGTTCCTTTAATAACATAATTAGTTCTTTTGACATTAATACTGAGTTCTTTATCTGGAAATTTGTTGTCCAAATATTCTGTAAGCTTACCCAGCTGGAGTTTTTCATATGCAGTATCCTTTATTTCTTGAGTTACTACATTCTCCTTTGTATAATCTTTGAACTTGATGTCGATGAAGAGCTGACGCTCAAATTCTTCTCTCGGGGAAATTCTCTTTTCAGAAATTTCTGGTTCTATTTCTTTTGTACCCCGAGATTTACGAGAAAAGATTCTCATACTAAAACCTCCTTCTATTCTCTGCGTCTACGAGTTACATATATATTATATCATAAATTCGCTCTTCTAACAACCAAATCTCTTCGTATATATTAGAAATTTTAACACTTTTATAAAAGTATTCTATTAAAAATATATATTTTAACTTTATTGTTTTTGAGATACAAAATAAAGTAGTTATTAATTTAACTTTAATAACTACTTTTATATTTTTTACTACAGTTTTTATTTTACTTTTAACTATATTTACTAAGTTAAATATTAATTTTATCTTTTTATCTATATTTTTAAAATTCAATTTTTAATAAAATTTTAATATTGTTAAATTCTTCTTAGAATTTCTTCTTTTCCTAATACTTGCATTATTTCATAAAGATCAGGTGTGTTGCTTCTGCCTGTTAATTTTACTCTAATTACTGTGCTAATATCTCCTACATGTCCTTTATAAGATTCTGGATTTGCTTTAAATTCTTTTACTTCTCTTGCATATCCTAATTCTTCTGATAAATCTTTTATTTTATTAAACCATGTTTGTTTATCATCATTTTCATCATAATATTTTTCAAAATATGTTTTTACTATTTTCTCTATTTCTTCTTCATCTGAAACTTTTTGATATTCAAACTCTCCATTTTTATCAAATTTTTCAGGATACATATAGTAAATTATATTTTTTACATCTGACCATTTTGCAATATCTTTTCTTGGTTTAACATTACCTCTTTCTATTCCAAGAACTTTTAATGAATATTCTTTATTAGATAACATCTCAAATAATTCTTCATCAAATTCTTTGGCCCATTCATATACTGCATCATATACTTCTTCTGCTGAATATTTTGAAATAACATTTTTGGATACATCAAGCATTTTAACCATATCAAATAATGCTCCACTTACTCCCATTTTCTTTAAGTCGAAATCAAAATCATACATCGATTTTTCTGGATTTTGCTTTCTCCATATTTCAAAATTTGAATTAGCTATATTCATTAAATATTCTAGTACTGATTGTTTTGGTATTCCTACTTCTTTATAATAACTTACAGCAGCCTCAGGATCTTTTCTTTTACTTAATTTACGCTTTGATTCTCCTTCTTGCTTCATTAAAGCAGCTGTATGAGCAAATTTAGGAGCTTTAAACCCTAATACATAAAATAATTGTAAATGTAAAGGAACAGAAGCAACCCATTCATCTCCTCTTGTTACTAAAGTTGTTCCCATTAAATGATCATCAACAGCATGAGCAAAATGATATGTAGGAAGTCCATCAGATTTTATTATTACAATATCTTGGTCATTTTCTGGAAATTCTATGCTTCCTTTTATAATATCTTTGTGTCTTATTTTTTTGTCAGGATTTCCAGGAGATTTAAATCTTATAATATATGGATCTCCATTTTTAATTTTTTCTATTGCCATATCTACTGGCATATTTCTACATTTTGTCCATCTACCATAATATCCTGTTCTTTCTTTTGCTTTCTCTTGATTTTCTCTAATTTTATCTAAATCTTCTGCAGAGCAAAAACAAGGATATGCATTTCCTTCTTCTAAAAGTTTTTTAGCATAAGATTGATATATATCTTTTCTTTTACTTTGCATATATGGACCATAATTTCCATTATCTGTTCCATCTAAATTTATTGTTTCATCTGGATATACATCATAATCCTTTAAGGCTTGAAGAATCTGTTCAGCACCATTTTCAATTTCTCTTTTTTGGTCTGTATCTTCTATTCTTACGAAAAATACTCCTCCCGTTTGTTTAGCTAACTTTTTAGCTATTAAACTTTGATATAAGCCTCCAATATGAACAAATCCTGTAGGACTTGGTGCATATCTTACAACTTGTGCTCCTTCTGGTAGCTGTCTTGGTGGATATTTCTCTTCATAATATTTATAACCTTTTACATTTGGAAATATTAAATTTGCTAAATCTTTATTATCCATTTTATTCTCCTTACTGAATATTTTTACAATATATTCTTTCTCTTTAAATTAGTATTTATTATTATAACAAAGTTATTAGTAATTTTCAATTATTAGTACTTTTATTTTTTATATTTATAGAATTTTTATAATTTTATTATAAAAAAATTATAATATAACATAGAAAAAGCAGCCAGAGTGTTAACTCAAGAGGCTGCTTTAAATCAGGCAGTTATTCCCCATGCAGGTATAAAAGCTAGAAGTACAATTAGAGCTATAAATATTGGAATTGCCCAAATAGGGATTGTTAGTATTAAGATAATGTATGCATATTGCATAATGCGATTCACTTTATCATCTAATCTCTCGTTAGATTCAAATATTACCGTTTCCTCGATATATATTAAAGCCTCATTTATTAAGTGTCTCGCATGATTGACTGATATTCCATATTTAATTTTAGCCCATTGGTTAAAATAGATTATCCAGACAATACAACCAATAATAGAAAATACTATATCTACTGTAAGCTGATCTAACTGAATTGCCCTACTAAATTCAATAGCTTGCAAATTCTCCCAGTAATATGAATGATATATATATGAAATCGTTCCTGTAAAAGGACAAATCATATACATCACTAAACTAGCTGCTTTACGTAAAACTTTTGTAACTCTAAATCCTTTCAAGCACCCTATGGCAACTGCCCAAATTCCGAACAACTCCCGTACAACACATAATATGCTAAGACCTAGCATATTATAAAATAGTACAAGAGTGAAGGCCGATATCGCATGAAGCACTAGCCGAACACACGGTATCATAAGCCACCCTGAAACATTTGATAACTCTGCAGCAGTTATAAATGCTACAAATAAAATCGTAAACAAAATTTCTGGGTGTTTCTTTAAGTATTTCATCATAAGTAATCTCTCCTTCTCCTTTTCGGTTTTTTCAAACTACTGCATTTTTTAATTATACCATATATTTACATAATTTTCAAATTTTCTAGCTCTTCAAAAATTTTATCAAAATCTCTTATAACAATATAATCTTTTACATCAACTATTTTTTTACTTTTTTCTCCTGTGTAGTCATATAAAATCGATTTCATTCCTACATTATTTGCTGCTAATATGTCTCTAGATTTATCATCACCAATCATTATACATTCTTCTGGCTTTGCATTAATTTCTTCTAAAACTTTTTCAAAAGCTTTTTTAAAAACTTTACTACCATATTTATCTGCACCAAAAACCTTTTTAAAATATTTTAAATAACCAATATTTCTTAATCTATTTTCTTGAACCTTAGTATAATAATTGGTATATACATATAAATTAAATTTTTCTGATAATTTCCTTATGGTATTTTCATCTATAATAACTCTTTTGGTCCAATATTTTCCAGAAAGTTTAAGTATTTCGTCAATTAGTTTCATATCATAATTAGTATGTAATAATTTATTTATTGTTTTTAGCATTTCTGTTTTATCATAATACATATTATCTTCTGTAATAAGCTTATCATATTCATCTATTGCCTCATAAATATCATAATATTTTTCTTCACTATATCCACAATTTTTTAGAGCTTCCTTATAGCATTCACTATCTTCTTTCTCATCTTTTATTATAGTATCATCCAAATCAAATATTAAATTTTTAATCATATTTTTCTCCTCTTCTATTTTAACTTAAACAAATTATAAAATTTCACATTTTATATAAATTTCATTTTAAATTAATTTGTTTATAAATCCTAGTATTTTTTTATATTTTTTAATATTATCTTCTCCACTTTATTTAATGCTTCATAATACGTTAAAAATTTTGCTTTTCTATGCCTTATATCTAATCTAATTATCTTTACTCTTTGATTATAACTCTTCATATAAATTTTGGCTACAATATCTTTATTAAGTCCTGATCTCCATAATTTAAAAATTTCTTCATCACTCATAAAAATATTATTTATATCATTAATATTTTTATTCTTTTATTTTCGCCTACATTTTTGATATATAACTCATAAAAAATATATCTTTTTATATATAGCAAGAAATTTAAAGTCACTTCATATTATATAAAAAATAATACCAAGACATATAAATCTTGGCATTACTCATTTTATTAAACTTCCATAATAATTGGCAAAATCATTGGATTTCTTTTTGTAGTTTGGAATATATAGTCTCTTAGAGTATCTCTAATACTTGATTTTATTGTAGACCAATCAGTAATATGATTATCCACACATTTCATTAATTCAACATTTATTAATGATTTTACTTCATCCATTAAATTTTCTGATTCTCTAACATAAACAAAGCCTCTTGATATTATATCTGGTCCTGCTATTACATTACCTGTTTGATCCATTGTAAGTACTACAATTATTAAACCATCTTGTGATAAATGTTGTCTATCTCTTAAAACAATATTTCCAACATCTCCTACACCTAATCCATCAACAAAAACTTTACCTACCTGAACATTACCAGTAAATTTAGCTTCTTTTTCATTTAATTCTAAAACTCTACCATTTTTTAACAGCATTATATTTTCTTCTGGAATTCCCATAAGTTCTGCTGTATGTTTATGTGCTATTAATTGTCTATATTCTCCATGAACTGGAATAAAGAATTTTGGTCTTACTAAAGATAGCATTAATTTTTGTTCTTCTTGACATGCATGTCCTGAAACATGAACATCTGCCAACGCACTATATACTACTTCTGCACCAATTTTCATTAAGTCATCAATTACTTTTGAAACAAATTTTTCATTTCCTGGAATAGGAGTTGCAGAAATTATTACTAAATCATTTGAATTTATATTTACTTTTCTATGTTCTCCATTTGCCATTCTTGTAAGTGCTGACATTGGTTCTCCTTGACTTCCTGTTGTAATAATTACTAATTGATCATCAGTATAATTTTTTATCATATCTATATCTATAAATACATTTTTAGGTGCATTTATATAACCAAGCTCTACAGAAGTATTAATCATATTTATCATACTTCTTCCGCAAACTGCTATTTTTCTATTATTAGCAACTGCTGAATTTACTATTTGCTGAATTCTATGCATATTTGAAGCAAAAGTTGCAATAACTATTCTTTTTTTACAATTTAAAAATAGTTTGTCAAAAACTTCTCCAACTGTACTTTCAGACATAGTATATCCCTTTCTTTCAGCATTTGTACTATCTGAAAGTAAAGCTAAAACACCTCTATTTCCAAGTTCGGCCAAACGTCCTAAATCAATTTTTTGATCATCTATTGGAGTATAGTCTATTTTAAAATCTCCAGTATGAACTACTGTTCCTACTGGTGTATGAATTGCAAGTGCTACTGAATCTGGAATACTATGACAACTTCTTATAAATTCCACTCTCATTTTTCCAAGCACTATTGTTTGTCCTTGTTTTACAACATTTAATTTCGCTGTTTGTAATAAATGATGTTCTTCTAATTTATTTGATATTAATCCTATTGTTAATTTAGTAGAATAAATAGGTACATTTATTTGTTTTAATAAATAAGCTATAGAACCTATATGATCTTCATGGCCATGTGTTACAACTAAGCCTCTTATTTTTTCTTTATTTTTCTCTAAATAAGAAAAATCTGGAATTACTAAATCAATTCCTAACATATCTTCTTCTGGAAAAGCTACTCCACAATCTACTAAAACAATATCATTACCATATTCAAATACAGTAATATTTTTTCCAATTTCTTCAATCCCACCTAATGGTATTATTTTTAAGTTTTCTTTTTTAAAGCTAAAATCTTCATTTATTGCTGGTAATTGCTTTTCTTGAATTTTCATTAAATGTTTTTTTCTTTTTACTGTTGTAGGCATTCTATTTTCTTTTTTATTTTTATCTTCTACAACATTTAAAGAATTAGATTTTTTTATTTCTAATGCTTTAACATTTTGGGCTACTTTATTTTTTTTAGTAGCTGTGCTTTTTTTTGTAACTTTAGTTTTTTTTGCACTTTGAGTACGTTTTCTTATTGGTGTACCGATTTTCTCATTTGATTTTCTATTTTCCTCCATAACATTTCGTATATTAAACAAACGATCTTTTAATATACTCTCCTTTCCTTATTTATTTTTCCGTATATAAGTTTATATAAATAACTTAAAATTATATTTTATTATTGATTAATAATGTTTTTTATTAAAACACACTTAAAAAAAGCCTATTACTAGACTATAAATAGAAAATATTACTTAATTTTAATTTCCGATTATTTTTTAATATATAAATATTGTTTAACCCGTACCAAATTAAATAAAATTCACATTAAATTTTATTTTTAAATATTAAAGATGTCTATCTCCTTATCCCTAATATATTTTTTAACAATATTTAATTTTTATTCCGAACATTTCTTTTTATATTTTCCAAAGTAATTTTTTGTTTTTATATAAATCTCATTAATACTATTTAATATTATACTATTTTTATTTAATTATGTCAAATATTATAAAACGCAAATAAATATAAAAGTATGAGAGCCCCCATAACGAGGACTCTCATTTTTTTCTTGCATACTACAAGATTCACAGTCTGGCTTCCTTAAATTATCTTTTGGTCAACAGACTGATTGCTGTTTACGCAGCGAGCTTACGCGCACAAGGCTTGATAAACTCCGGAGAGAAAATCAGCACATAGTACTTTTCCTCCGTAATAGGATCGATGCAAACACGCTTGGATTCAGACATAAATCTTCTGAAAAGAATTCCCCAGAAGCCTTCCATGAACCCGCCTTCAGATGTTGTCTTGATGGCATAGGTGCCGTCCTTTTCGTAAATGCTGACAGTTTCTGCCACCTTATGTGCATCCACAATCAACCGATCCAAATCTTCCTTGAGTTCCTTTGAAAAAGGACGAACATAGAACACGCGGCTCTTGCTCTCCTTGTCATAGTACAGCTCAACATTGTAATTTCCCATCTTTTTTTCCTCCTTGTTATTTGTCAAAAGTTTATACGTATGGGAGTGGAAACAGCTTCTAATATTTTCCACGTACATATTATTATACCACTTTATGTAAATTTAGTCAAATTTTAGCAAATATTTTCGTTCGACAAAATTTGCTAAAAATCGATTGTCGCACCTATTATTCCTGCATCATTTTTCATCTCTGCTGTTACAATTTTTACACTTGATTTATTAAAAGTAGATTCTGGTTTATTTATTTCTTCAATTAATTTATTTAGTACTGGATGTCCTTCATAATATGAAAAACTTCCACCAAAACAAACTATTTCTGGCTCAAAAATATCAATCAAATTGCATACTCCAATTCTTAAATAATCTATAAATTCATTTATATCATCTTGTACTTTATCATGATATTTAACCATTAATTCTTCTCTTAAATATTGTCCAGAAATATCTGTTCCATCTATTCCTAAAGTATTTGTTATTCTAGTTTTTAATGCTTTAATTGAAGCATATCTTTCAAAACAGCCTTTTTTTCCACAAGTACACTCTAAACCATCTTTTACTAGTGTAATATGTCCAAATTCAAAGCCTGAAAATCTCTTTGGTTCTAAAAGCTTGCCATCAATAAACGCTGCTCCACCAATTCCAGTTCCTATATTTATAAAAACACAATCATCATAGTTTTTCATAGCACCATATTTTTTTTCAGCCAATGCTGCACATTTTCCATCATTTCTAATTTTTACTGGCAAATTGTATTTTTCTATTAACTTAGTTTGTAAATCAAAATTTTTTAGGCCTAAATTCCAAGAAATTATATGTCCATTAGTTACAGTTCCAGGAGAAGCAACTCCTATTTTTTCAATATCTTTTATTGAAAGTTCATTTTCTTCTAATATTTTATTTATTAGTTCATCAATATTATTTAAAATTGCAGTTTCAATATTTTTTCTATCTTCTTGCGTAAAAAATTTATCAACTACTGCTTTTAAATTATTTTGTTCAACTAAACCTATTCCTATATGACTTCCACCTAAATCAATTCCTATTTTCATATTTTTTCTCCTTTTTAGATAAATAAAAATCCCCCTAAGTATACTTGTATACAAGGAATTAAGATAACAACTGTAAAAATCAAAATCGCAATTCCTACTACTCCATAAGAAATCATTGGCAATATTTTAAGTAATCTGTTTATTTGGTTCTCTATTTCAAAATCTACATATTTAATTACTTTTTCTGTTATATCAACTAATTTGTTATTTGAACTCTTTTTTAGCATCTCAATAATTATTGGACTTAAAATTTTTTCATTTTCAAAAGGTTCTAACCAAGATTTTCCAATATAAATATTATTAATAGATTTTTCTAAAGTATCTATCATATATGTATTTTTTTCTACATCTTTACTAACTTCTAATGCGTCCTGAATTCTCATTTTATTTTGCATATTTATATATAAAGTTTTTAATAATTTTGAAAAATCAATTAAATATTTAGCTTTTCCAAAAATAGGATTAGTATATTTTATATAATCAAATTTATATTTTCCATTATCTGTATGTAAATATTTTATTATTAAAGCTATGCAAATTGCTATAATAATTGTTATTAAAAACCAGTGATTAATTATATTACTAATAAATTCTGTTAATATAAGTGTACTACTTGGTATTGTAATATAAGTTCCATTTGTTAAAAATATGTTTTGGAGTACTGGTATTCCTATAAAAAGTGAAATTATTGTTAAAACTATAATACCTAAAAAAACTATTAGATTAGGTATAATTATTTTTTGTATTTTATTTTTTAATTCCTCTTCATTTTCTAAATAATTTATTGCATTTTCTAAACTTTCATCAAACTTTCCAGAAATTTCTCCCATTTTTATAAAATTGACATATATAAAAGGAAATACATCAGAATACTTTTCCATAGCTTCGTACATAAATTTTCCTTGTTCAACATTTTTTAAAATTTCACGCAAAATATCCTTGAAGCTTTCATTTTCAGTATTATTAATTATAGTTATTAAAGCATGACTACTAGTAAACTTAGACTTTTTTAATAGTGAAAATTCTTGCGTGAATTTCTTTATTTCTTCAATTTCAATTTTGTTAGATATTCCAAATAATATATTATTAAAATTTCCTTTTGACTTTTTTTTCAATTTTGCTGTTCTTTTTAATTTACTTTTTATAGTAAAAGTATTTTTTACACTAATTGGAGTCATTCCATTGTTTTTTAATTTGTTTAAACAAGAAATTTTATCGCTTTCAACCATCTTAACTTTTATAACTTGCCCTTGCGGTGTTAATACCTTACATACAAAACTAGACATATTTCCTCCTTTCTATAAATTTTAATTATCTCAAAGTTTTAATAGTATAAATTTATTGGTGCATATTTTGTGAGATTAAAGTTCATATAATATATATCATCTTCATCTCCTAATTTTCTCCATACACCATATTTACCATCAAAGTTACAATCTTTAGAAATATCTTTTACTTCTTCTGCAATTCTATTAATATGAAGATATTTACTATCAACATATAAAAAATCTTGTTTTATAATGTTTTTAGTTGATTTATATCTAAAGTAACTAATTTCATCTGAAATTGTAAAATTGGGTATCCATACATATATATAATTACTTATATTTACTTCAGAATTATTATAATTTATATTATTTTTTACTGTACCATATTCATCTATAAATTGACTTTGTAGGTCATCACCATCTTTTAAAAATATTAAAACTTTTGCCCAAACTTTTGCTGAATAGTTATACCACTCTATATCATTCATAGTTGTAGTGATATAAGACTTTTTATCATAAGAATATTTTATTGGAATTACGTCATAATCGTCCAAACTAATATTTATATCATTAAAATATTCTTCTGAAATAATTGGTCTATTACATTCTCCTATTATATCATGTTCTAAAACAGTAGATAATTCATACTTTTCTTCATTTCCAGCAACCAAGTATTTTATTAAAATTTCTACTTCTCTAGATTCATTAAAATTTTCTCCTGAAGACCCAATTTTTATTTCCACATCATAACCTTTTGGAATTTCTGTATTAAAAAATTTATCTTCTACATAATCTCCCGAAACTGAAATATATTGTGCATTATCAACTATTTTCTTTGTCATTCCTACCATTGAAAGCTCACTAATATATTCTTCAAATTCACTATAAGTCTTTGAATTCATACTTTCTAAAATATTAATAGCAATTCTTGAAGCTTCTGCATTTTGATTAATTTTTTTAGTTTCCGCATTAATTTTTACACATACTATAATTCCTAAAAATATTATACCAATAATTATAATTATTGAAAACAATATTTCTAAAGAAACTATTCCCTTTTCTTCTAAAAATTTCTTCATATCTTTTTCCAAATCTTTTTATTTTACCTAATTATTTTATATAATCTTAAATAGGCATATACATTAATTAAAAATGCATATGCCTATTTTTGATAGTTTTTATATTTTATTTTCTATTTACAATTATCTCATTAGCACTTAAATTTCCATTTTCAACAAATTCTACTGTATCTTTTGTATTACTTAAAAATACTCCGCTATCAACTGCAACAAATATTACAACACCAGCTATTAGAATTACAGGTATCATTATTATTACAAATCTTATTATAGATGAGCCTTTTTGTGATTTCATTTTCATTTCTCCTCATTATTATATTTTTTATTATATTTAAATTTAAATCATTCAATAAAATTTCTTACTAATACTTATTTTGAGTTTTTATTTTCAAAAAACGTTCCTGTTGTTGAATTTTCTTCATTTAGTGTATTTTCTACTTCATTCTTATTTTCTTCATTTTTTACAACATTTTGGGAATTACTACTTTGTTTTATATCACTTTGCGTTTCTTCGCTATTTTCAAAAACTATCTGACTATTATTATTTGCATTATTAGGTATTCCACTTGCAGTTTCTGTTCTAGTAGTTTCTTCTATTGGTTCAGAATATTCTGCAAAAGGATCTTGTTTTCCACTTTCATAAGATTTTTGATTTGCATATATATTTAAATCTTCTTTGTCTATACTATAAGATTTTAAAAGAGCATCTTCATTTGAAGTTACTTGATTCGTGTTTCCTTGAATTTCTTCAACTGCTTTAAGTACTTCCTCATCTGGTTTATACTCCACAGAAGTTATATCTTCTTTAAATGGTATAAGATCATAAAATAATAAGCCTATTACAAATAATATAACTAAAATCAGTAATATCATTATAAAAACTTCTTTTACTATTTTTTTATTCATTGTAAAATCATTCCTTTCTAAATATTACTTTTAGTAATACTTTTTTATCTTTATTCTTCTACTGTTTCATCATATTCTGTAACTGATGAAGTTGGAACAGATGACAAATTCGTATTATTAATTGGAATGTTTTTTACTATAAAAGTTGCTTGTAAATTTTCTCCGCCTTTTTCCATCATAAAATTTCTAATTTCAAATCCTAACTGATCATCATCTTCAATACTATATACAAAATCTGTAATATTTATATAATCACCTGTGACTGTAAAGCTTAAATCGCACATGATATAATCTTGTGATATTGATGTTGAAGTTGAGCTTTTTGCAACATCCAACTGTAATGTAACCCCTTTTTGAGTTGCATAATTTCCTATTGTTGTCCAAAGAAAATCCATATCATAAAGATCTATTGAATTTTTAATTGATGTATCTGTTATTTTTCCTTGACTTACAAGTTCATCATATTCAGATTTTTTATTTTGATATTCTTCCACAGCCTTTTTTAATTCAGAGTCTTTTGAGCTAAACTCTTGAAGATTTTTTTCATTAAGCTTATTAATCAAATCTTCTCTTTCGCTATTCATTTTTTCTATTTGTGAATAACTATTTATTTGAAAATTTCCTATTTTAACACCAAAAAAGATTATTTCAAAACAAATTATACCTGTTATAACTAATAAAATAATTAATATTACTTTTCTCATGGCAAATCTCCTTCTATTGTAATTTGAACTAATGAATCACTTTTTGTACCTGGTGTTGATTTTATATTTTTTAGCATTCCATCATTTTTAATAGCTGCAACAAAATATCCTAACTGTTCATACTTTTCGGATACAGCCTCAATTACAATATGATTACTTGATGTATTTTCTATAGATATAATTTGAACATATTTTGGTATTATAAACATTATCTTATTTAGCATATTTGGAATTGCATCTTTTGAAATTATTCTATTATTTTTACTATTTGGTGAAACATTCACTGTAGAATTTACACTATTTATTAAAGCATTATAAGTGCTTGTATGATTTTTTATTTGTTCTAATTGATTATCTAAATTTTCAATTTGTTCTGTTGTTTGTGCTAACTTTTGATTTATTTCTGATTTTTGTTTATTGATATTTCTAGATAATATTCCTCCAAAAGTACCAAAACAAATTGAAGTTATAATAAATACTGCTATAACTCTTATAAGCATTTTTTCTTTTAAATCTAATGGATCTTTAAAGATTGATTTAAAATCAAAGTTATTTTTAGAATTTATTATTGTTTCTAAATCAAAAGCATCAAATCTTGAATTTGAAGTAAAATTTAAATCTTTGTTTAATTGTCCTAAACCATCTAAAGCAAGTGCTATTGCTGAATTAACTTCTATATATTCTTTAGTTGGTATTTTTAAAGAATTAGTATCAATAAAAAACGGTTTTAGGATTTCACATTTTGATTTTTTAAAGAAATCTTGAAAATACAAATCTATATTGTTAATACTTGCACCAATACCAGTAATATAGACTTTATCTATCTTTTCTTTAAAACTTCCTAAAATTTTCTTAGATTCATTTGCAATTTTATATAAAATAGGCATTACTATATCCAAGTACTCATTTTCATCCATATTTCTAACTTCATGCCCATAAATTGTTATATTTTTACATACTTCATAAGCTTTTTTCCAAGACATTTCAATATGGTTTATCTTTTCTATAACTTCTTCCATACCAGAATTTAATACATCTATTCTATAAATTTCCCCATCTATAATAGTGGTTATTTTGGTTTCATTTTCAATATTAATTATTGCAATATTTTCATTTTCTGCAGTATCTAATAAATTTGTTATACTTGTTGATACCGGTGTCATTGCTACAAGCTTATAATCAGATAAATATTTTGAATTTTTTTCTATTTCTTTTTTATTTGTAGAAATATATATAGCTTTATATTTATCAAAATCTTGTTTATTTTCTCTTAAAATATATCTAGAAGTTAAAGCTGATTCATCATATCCTTTTTTACTACATAACATTTCGAATTCGATTTCTAAAGATTTAGTAATATCTTTTTTTTCAAGCATAGAAAAAACATCAAAATAATTATAAAGTTCATTAGATATGTTTATACAAATAGGAGTTTTATAACTATTAGTTTCAGCAATAATTTTATTTAATGCTTCTTCTAAATTTTCAAAAACTTCAACATTAAAAGCTTCAATTTTATAAGAATCTTTTGTCTTTTTTACTTTAGCATATTTTATTAAGTTTTTATCTATATAAATTCCTAAACAACTTAACATTACTTTCTCCTTTGTTTTACATATAACAAACTAATAATATTATGTCAAAAATATCACATTTTATTTTAATATATATGTATATTTATATATTTTTTTACAAAAAAAGTCAATATATTTGCTATACTATAAATACAAATGTAATTAAAAAGTAATATAAGTTAAAGAGCAAATTTATTTTTAAATTTGCTCTTTTAAAATTCCTTCTCTATATGCTACTAAAAGTTGTTTTAAATCATCAATTTCTTCTTGTAATTTTTTTCCTATATCAGTATCTGCAACTCTTTTTCTTTTTATAATATTCTCTTTAAGAATTGTTTGAGTTCTAATATCTAAACCTTCTTCAATTGCTTTACATTTAGATTCAAAAGGTTCATTCATTGCAAGTACTAAACCATGAGAATTATATGTTAAAGTGTAACCTGCAATTCCAGTAGTTGGTTGATATGCTTTTGCAAAACCTCCATCTATTACGATAACTTTACCACCTGCTTTTATTGGACTTTCTCCGTCCTTAGCTTTTACTGGCATATGTCCATTAATTATATGTCCTTCTTCTATATCTGCTTCAAAATTTTCTAAAATTTTATTACATATTTCTTCCTCATTTATCAATGTATAATAAGGATTTTTATGTTCTTTATGTAATTGTTTATCATCAATAAAATATCTTTCAAAAGTTGCAGCTTTATCTTTTCCGAATAGAGGTGATTTAGGTCCACACCAAAAATACCACATTAAATCTACTGCTTCTTGATTTGTTTCATTTTTTTCTCCGAAAAAAGCCTTATGTGCTATATTTTCTATATTATCTAATAATTCTTTTCCTTTTAATGCTTTACCTAAAAGTTCTACTTTATCAAATTCCCCATTTTCTTTCATTGGGATACAACCATGAAATAATACATTTGAGTTAAAATTCTGATACATGTGTCCTTTTGCATACAAAAAATTTACATGTCTATTTAATTTTTCACTATGCATAAATGAAATCTTTAATCTATCTATAATTTCTTTTTCTTCATCTGTTAATTTATAAGGATTCTTAGAATTTATTGTTGGAAAATTAATATCATTTAATTTATATTCTTTTCCATCTATTGTTACTGTTCCTTTTTCTAAATTCATCTTATCTAATAACAGTCTATCTTTCATCTTATATTCTGGATGTTTTTTTATAAGTTGCCCCTCTATTTTAAATTGAATAACAGCCATAGCTTTTTGTATTTTAGATAAAATTATTTTATCAGTATTGCTATATTTAGATACTTCTTTATTTCTAGGCAAAAATGCTTTACATTCATCATTTTTATAGGTTTCTGATGCAAAAATAGAAAGAGGTCTTATATTTATTCCATATCCTTCTTCTAAAGTTGCTAAATTATCATATCTGCTGCAAATTCTAACAACATTTGCAATACATGCTTCATTTCCACTTGCAGCACCCATCCATAAAATATCATGATTTCCCCATTCTATATCCAAACTGTGGAAATTCATTAATTTATCCACAATTATTGGAGCACCAGGTCCTCTATCATAAATATCTCCAACAATATGTAAATGATCTATTGCCATTCTTTTTATTAATTCTGAAATAGCTACTATAAAATCATCAGCTCTATTTAAGTCAATTATACTTTCAATTATTTGATTATAATATTGCTCTTTATTATTATCATCTCCTTGAAGATGTATTAATTCATCAATTATATAATCAAAACCTTTAGGCATTGCTTTTCTTACTTTAGAACGGGTATATTTTGAGCTAACAGCTTTGGTTACTTCAATTAACCTATATAAAGTTATTCTGTACCATTCGTTTAAATTAGATTTTTCTTTTTTTATTAAATTTAGTTTTTCTTCTGGATAGTAAATTAAAGTTGCTAAATCTTTTCTATCCTCTTCTGTCAAAGTTTTTTCATAAATATATTCTATTTTACTTTTAATAATACCTGAACCATTATTAAGAATATGAATAAAAGCTTCATATTCTCCATGAATATCACTTAAAAATAATTCTGTTCCTTTAGGAAGATTTAAAATAGCTTGAAGATTTATAATCTCTTCACTTACTTCTTGAATATTTTTATAAGTTTTACTTAATAAGTTTAAATATTTATCCATAATTTTCACACTATAATTTAATTTATAGTAAACTCCTTTTTTATTTTTGTATTTTAATTTTACTTTGAAATTTTATTAATAAATTATGAAATTTATATGAATAATAAATGTATTTTGTGGAAAATATAATCACATCTGGGAATAAAAATATTTGTAATTTCCAGCTTTATAAAAAGGAGATGATTATTTTGAAACCTATACAAAGTAAGGAAGAATATCAAACTTATGTAGATGATAAAACGCCAAATTCACCTATTCTAAAAAATTGTTTTAATGCTTTCTGGGTTGGTGGATTAATTTGTGCTATTGGACAAATAATATTTGAAATGTGCAAAATACGTGGAATAGATGAAACAAATTCTTATACAATTGTTTCCATGTTATTAGTTTTTGCTAGTGCATTTTTAACTGGCCTTAATGTATTTAATAAAATTGGAAAATTTGCAGGAGCTGGTTCTTTAGTTCCAATTACAGGTTTTGCAAATTCTATAGTTTCACCAGCTATGGAATATAAATCAGAAGGTTATGTAATGGGAGTTGGTGCAAAAATGTTTACTGTCGCAGGTCCTGTTTTAGTATATGGAATTTCTTCAAGTATTATTATTGGTATTATTTACATTATTTTTAATACTCAAAGCTTAATTTTAGTTTAACTAACTGATTTAGTTTTCTACTTATTTTTTAGTCCAGTTACATTAGAATCCGTTTAGCTTTGAAATTTATTTTAGATAAAAATTATATTTTAAGGAGTGATTGTTATAAAAAAAGTTGGTAATCAAAGTTATATATTATCAAATCCAATAAATATTACCTCTACTGCTTCTATAGTTGGTCCTAAAGAAAAAGCTGGTCCTCTTCATCAATTTTTCGATCAATGTTTAGAAGATGAATTTTGGGGTGAAAAAAGTTGGGAAAAAGCAGAAAGTAAAATTGTTAAAGAAACTGTAAATATGGCAATTTCTAAATCAGGAATTCCATCAAATCAAATAGACTTTTGTTTTGCAGGTGACCTATTAAATCAATGTATTGCTTCATCTTTTGGTTTAAGGGAAATTAATATTCCTTTTATAGGATTATTTGGAGCATGTTCTACTTTTGTAGAATCTATGATTGTTGCCTCTAGTTTTATTGATGGTGATTTTGCTGAAAATGTAATATGTTCTGCTTCTAGTCATTTTTGTAGTGCAGAAAAGCAATTTAGATTTCCTTTAGAACTTGGAAATCAACGTCCACCTTCAAGTCAGTGGACTGTAACTGGAGCAGGTTCTGTAGTTCTTACAAAAACTGGCAATGGACCATTTATCACCAGTTTTACACCAGGTAAAATAGTTGATATGGGAATAAAAGATGCAAATAATATGGGAGCTGCAATGGCTGGAGCCGCTGAAGACACTTTAATCTCACATTTTAAAGATACTGGTAGAAATCCAAATTATTATGATGCAATATTTACAGGTGATTTAGGTCATATTGGAAAAGATATATTAATAGATTTAGCAAGTTCTAAAGGCTATAATATAAAAGCAAATTATAATGATTGTGGTGTATTAATCTTTGACAAAGACAAACAAGATACTCATTCTGGAGGTTCAGGTTGTGGTTGTATAGCCTCAGTATTCTCAGGATATGTATATAAAATGTTGCAAGAAAAAAAATATAAAAAAGTTTTAATGATAGCAACAGGAGCATTAATGAATTCTACTTCAACACAACAAGGAGAATCCATTCCTGGTATTGCTCATGCTATAAGCATTGAACTTTAGAAAGGATTATTATGGATTGGTATTTAATTCTAAAAGCATTTATAGTTGGTGGACTAATATGTGTAATTGGACAAATTTTAATTGATAAAACAAAACTAACATCAGCACGTATTTTAGTAATTTATGTAACCACAGGTGTTATTTTAGGTGGACTTGGCCTGTATAAATATCTAATAGATTTTGCAGGTTGTGGAGCAACTGTTCCACTTACTGGTTTTGGAAACTTACTTGCTAAAGGTGCAACCACAGAAGTAGCATCAACTGGACTAATTGGAGCATTTACAGGAGGAATAAAAGCAGCTTCAGGTGGAATTGCTGCTGCAATTTTCTTTGGTTATATCGCCTCTCTTATTTCAAAACCAAAAATAAAAAAACAATAAAAATTTATAATAGGTCTAAAATAGACCTATTATTTTTTAGAACAAAATAGAGATGTTAGTAATTGAAAAATAAAAATCGAACATTTTTTCGTAAAAAGTATTGACATTTTATTTTTATAAATGTAAAATAAAACAAACAAATATTTGCGAACATTTATTTTATAGGAGGATAAAAAATGAATATTTTTAATAAAGTAAAACATAGTAATATAAGTAGAAACAGCCGTTATACAAAAGATAATTTTATACTAGGGAAAGATGAAACTTTAATGCCAAAATTCACCAAAATATTTGGGTTAAATTACTCTGTTAATATATACTATTTAAAAATAGAAAAACCAGAATTAAATTTAGAAAAATCTTGCATAAATATTCATCTTCCTATGAATTATAGAAAAAATAATAATCAAGATTTATTAAATATTATTTTATTAAAAATGTATACTAAAATAGCTGAAAATGAAATTGAAAATATAATGGAAAAAGCAAGACATGAATTTGGATATGCTCCAGAAGACTATGAAATAAAAAAACTACCTGCTACTCTTGCTACTTGCAATCAGGATTTACAAGCAATCACAATAAATCCTTATATTGTAATGTATTCAAAAGAAGTAGTAGAATATATTGTTTATCATGAATTTTGCCACTTAAAATATAAAACACATTCAAAAAAATTTTATACTATGTTAAAAAAATATATTCCAAATTATGAAAATATTGCAAAACAAATTCCAAACTTAAAATATTAATTTTAAATTTTTTTATAATAATCTTTATATTTTAATAAATTCGTAGTATAATTTATTGCATTAATAAAGATTAGGAGGTCATTATATGGTTATAAACACAAACCGGTTAATTCTCAGACCATTTAAGGTTGAAGATGCTACCAGTTTTTATGAGATAACACAGGATAAAGCAATTAAAGAGTATGTCCCATACGCTAGTCCTGAAAGTGTTGAAGAATCACAGCAGTATATTATCACTTATTATGCAAATGGGGACTTTATTCATGATTTTTACTTTATAATTGAATTACAGTCCACACATGAAATAATTGGTTCACTTATTGTTACACAAAATCTTGAAAAAGAATTTGACATGAGCCTTGTAATTTCCAAAAAACATCGCTGTAATGGCTACATGGCTGAAACAATACAAGCATTTATTAAAAGTATGCCAAGTAATTCTCACCTTATTTTTCTCGTAAATGAAAATAATCAAGCATCATTAAACCTTATGAAACGTCTCCAGATTCCAGAAACAGATTGTAATTATCCTGGAAACCGGAAATTTTTGTATGTAACTCATTAATCTGTATAAGATGAATAAAGGTGCTTTGCGAATGCGAAGCACCTATTTCTTTTATAAACAACTATTTAAATTATAATCCCTAATTATTTCAAGCCAAATTATTTAACAACAATATTATATATTTTTCCTTTTACATAAATTTCTTTTATAACTTGTTTTCCATTTAAAATATTTTGAATTGTTTCGTTATTGTCAACAACTTTTTTTATTTCTTCTTGTGTTGCTTCTTTAGAAACTAAAACAACAGCTTTTAATTTTCCATTTATTTGAACAGGAATTTCAATCTCATCATCTATTGTTTTAGTTTCGTCATATTTTGGCCATGGTGTTTCATTTATAGTTGATTTCTCTCCTAAAATACTAAATAATTCTTCAGTTATATGTGGAGCAAATGGATTTAATAATTGTAAAAATGTTTTATATTCTGCTTTATTAATCATTTTATCTTTATAAAATTCATTTGTCATCTTCATAAATTCAGCAACAGAAGTGTTAAATTTCATTTCTTCAATATCTGAAGTAACTTTCTTTATTGCTTTGTGCATCATTTTTTCATGTTTTTCTGAATATTCATCACCATCAACTAAAATTTCTTGCATATTCCATACTCTGTCTAAGAATTTACCACAACCTCTTATTGATTCCATAGACCAAGCTGCAGTTTGATCAAAAGGACCCATAAACATTTCATAAACTCTAAATGTATCTGCTCCAAATTCTTTAACAATATCATCTGGATTTATAACATTACCTTTTGACTTAGACATTTTTTCACCATTGCTACCTAAAATCATACCATGTGAAGTACGTTTTTGATATGGCTCACTATTTGGAACAACTCCTATATCATATAAAAATTTATTCCAAAATCTTGAATATAATAAATGAAGTGTTGTATGTTCCATACCACCATTATACCAATCAATAGGTGACCAATATTCTAAAGCTTCTTTTGAAGCAATTTCTTTATCATTATGAGGATCCATATATCTTAAAAAATACCATGAAGATCCTGCCCATTGAGGCATTGTATCTGTTTCTCTCTTAGCATCTTTTCCACAACATGGACATTTTGTTTTTATCCATTCTGTTTGTTTTGCAAGTGGTGATTCTCCATTTTCTCCTGGTTCATAGTCTTCAATGTCTGGAAGTTTAAGTGGTAATTCTTCTTCTGGTATAGGATTCCATCCACAATCTTCACAATATACCATTGGAATTGGCTCTCCCCAATATCTTTGACGAGAAAATACCCAATCACGTAATTTATAATTTACTTTTCTCTTTCCTAATTTATTTGCTTCTATATAATTAATTGCTTTTTCTATAGCTTCTTTTGAATTTAGTCCATCTAAAAATTCTGAGTTTATTGCTATACCATTTTCAACATCTGTAAATGGCTCTGTTATTTCTTTATCTAACTTATTAGTTTCTGAAAAATTATTATCAAATTTAGTTTCTAATTCATTTTGTAAATTTTCTTCTTTAGAATCAGTCTTTGGCATAATAACTGGTTTTATAGGAAGTTTAAATTTTTTAGCAAACTCAAAATCTCTATCATCATGAGCAGGAACCGCCATAATTGCACCTGTTCCATAAGTGATTAAAACATAATCTGAAATCCAAATAGGAATACTTTCATTTGTTAAAGGATTAATTGCTCTTATTCCTTTAATTTCAACACCTGTTTTATCTTTATTTAATTCTGCTCTTTCAAAATCTGATTTTAAAGCTGCTTTTTCCTTGTATTCTTTTACTTCATTAATATTTTCTATTTTATCTTCATATTTTTTTATTAGCTCATGTTCTGGAGCTACTACCATATATGTTGCACCAAAAATTGTATCTGGTCTTGTTGTATATATTAATAAAGAATCTTCTGAATTTACTTCTACAACTTTTGAGTCTGAATTTAATTTTATATCTTTTGTTAAAGCAACCTTAAAGTTTACTTCTGCTCCTTCGCTTCTTCCTATCCAATTTTTTTGTTGAGCCTTTATTTTATCTAAATAATCAATTCCATCTAAATCATCAATTAATCTTTGTGCATATTTAGTTATTCTTAACATCCATTGTGATTTTTCTTTTTGAACAACTGGGCTACCACATCTTTCACAAACGCCATTAACAACTTCTTCATTTGCTAAACCAACTTTACATCCTGTACAAAAATTAATTGGCATTGTTGCTTTATAAGCTAAACCTTCTTTAAATAATTTTATAAATATCCATTGTGTCCATTTGTAATAATCTGGATCTGTTGTATTTATTTCTCTAGACCAATCAAAAGAAAATCCTAATGATTTTAATTGTTCCCTAAAATGTTTTATATTGTTTTGAGTTGTAATTTTAGGATGAACATGATTTTTAATAGCATAGTTTTCAGCTGGGAGTCCGAAAGCATCAAAACCAATTGGATATAAAACATTATATCCCTCCATTCTTTTCTTTCTTGCAATAATGTCTAAAGCTGTATAACTTCTAGGATGACCAACGTGTAACCCTTGTCCTGATGGATAAGGAAATTCAATTAATCCATACCATTTCTTTTTATTTTTAAAATCTTGTTTTGCATTAAAAGTTCCTTCTGTATACCATTTTTTTTGCCATTTTTCTTCTACTTCTTTAAAATTGTATGCTCCCATAGCTTACTCTCCTTACTTTTTATTTTAATAGCAATTATTATATATCAATACTTTGTATTTTTCAAGCTTTATGCACTTTATATTAAACAATTTTATATTAATATAAAACAATTTTGATTTTATTTTTATTATTCTTTGCAATTTTTTATTATATTTTTATTCTGCTATTCTGTTTAATCATGTAATTCATATCATTTTTACAGTCTCAAAGTTTACATATTATTCTGTGTTTTTTTCTTTTTTATCTATAAATATCAAATATTGTCGGTATTTGTTATACACTTTATTTTGACTATTATGTAAATCTATGCTATAATTATATAGACACTAATAATTTGGTTTTACTTATGAAAGGAGTGTTTCCCAATGAACACCGTAGAATCTTTATATCGCTATTACAAAAAAGTCGGACCCGCAGGCTTTGAGCTTTTTATCAAAGAACATCCCGAACTTGTTCAAAAAGCAAAAGCTGTAAAGGAAATGGACTCTAAAGTATATGCGGTAGCCTAAAGGGCCAAGTATTTTGTAAAGAAATAAAAAAAGCTCGTGTTGTCAAAAACAGCACAGAGCTTTTTTACTTTTATATTCTGAATTTCATTCTACTTTTAGTTCTATATTTTTTAGTTTTTATACTTTATTGTATTATAGTATTATACATTTTGTAGCATTAATTTTCAAATTTTAATATACAAGTTCTGTTTCTTGTGTTCTTTCAAAATTAATTCCTTTTATATCTAATTTAGGATTTTTACTAACTTCCATAGATAAATTTTGTTTCATTTTCTGAACCAAATCTTTAAGTCTATCAGGTGAATTTACTACATCTCCTAAAACTTGTATTATATAGGGTGCTGGCTCATCATAAATTTTTCCATCCATTTTTTTAGCAAGTTCATAATCTCTTGCACTCAAATCGCATATAGCATTAGTAAAGGAATCTTCTAAAGCTGAACTTAATAAAGAATTATAACTTTGACTAATTGGTCTTTTTTTATTATCTAAACCTATGAAAATATCATCAACTTCTGGAGCATAAGCTAGATATCCTGAAATGTTTTTCATAAATGGATTTGTATTTTCAGCACCTTCAAATAATTTTGGATGCTTTTGTTTTGTTCTTTCTATTGTACTTAACACTGTATTTAGTTCATCTGATTTTGAATTTGTATAAAAAACAAATTGTTCAGATCTTCCAGTTTTAGAAGCCTGATTATCTGAGCAGAATTTAAAATAAAATGGTTTATCACCAAATTCTTGTATAAATTTATTTGCTAACTCTGCAACATTTTCTCTTTTACAATTAATATACACCCTTGTATCATGTTCTTTTCTTGGTGCTTTTGACATAACATGATTAAATCCAATATTTCCTTTAGAATCTTTTTGTTCAATTAATGTTAAACCTTGATTTCTTTTTATATTTTCTATTAATATTTCTTCATTTTTTTTATTATTTCCTGGACTACTATTATTTAAAGCAGATAATCCTGTTAATACTCTATATGAATTTACATATTCCCCACTATTATATTGATGTAATAATCCTAAAACATATTGACTTAATGCAAAATCCAGTGTTTGTGGTTTTGGTGAAAAATCAACTTGTAATTGCTTATTAAATTCTTCAGATTCTATAGTTTGCTTTATATCACTAACAACCATATTCTCTACTGTTATTGGTTCTTTACTGGTTTTTGGTAATCCTTTATTTTTATTAAATCTACCAAAAATTTTCTTTTTTATAAAATCTAAAAATCCCATTTTTCTCCTCTTTTGAATCTATTTATTATTTTACTCATTTTAATATTTTATACGTAATTATACCTACTTAAATCCTTTTATCCATATTATTTTATCAAATTAAATTTTATATGTCTAGAATAAAATAAACTTATAAATTAATAAAAAAAAAAAAAGAATATGCAAAACACATATTCCTCTTTTTTATATTAAATTCGATATATTAAGCTTTTTTTGCTATTTCTGCTAATTCGCTAAAAGCTTTTTCATCAGAAACAGCTATTTCAGCTAACATTTTTCTGTTTATTGCAACATTAGCTTTCTTTAAACCAGCTATCATTTTGCTATATGTTAAACCATTTTGTCTTGCTGCTGCATTTATTCTAACTATCCATAATTTTCTAAAATCTGATTTTTTATCTTTTCTTCCAACATAAGCATACATTCCAGATTTCATAACTGCTTGTTTTGCATTTCTATATCTATAATGTTTTGCACCATAGTATCCTTTTGCTTGTTTTAATACTTTTTTATGTCTTGCTCTTGTTGTTCTTGCTGTTTTTACTCTTGCCATTTATTTTCAACTCCTTCTCTTCTAATTTTATTCTAGTTACCATAAGGTAATAATTTTTTTATTCCTGCAACAACAGTTTTATCTGCATAAGCATTTTGAACTTTTCCAGATTTTTTTTGTCTTGTTGTTTTTGTTGCTAAACGATGTCTTCTATTAGCTTTTGTTCTTTTTACTTTTTCTGTAGCTGTTAAAGAATATCTTTTCTTTGCAGCTTTATTTGTTTTTAATTTTGGCATTTTGAAAAACTCCCTTCATTTTTATATTTTTTTTGTTAAAATTATAAACATTGTTTTACCTTCCAAGAATGGCTTCTTCTCAACTGTTGATATATCAGATAAATCTTCAATAAATTTATTTAAAACAAGTTCTCCTGCTTTAGTATTATTTAATTCTCTACCTCTAAATCTTACAGTAAATTTTACTTTATTACCTGATTCAAGGAAAGATCTTGCATTTTTGCTTTTAAAAGCAAAATCATGTTCACCAATATTTGGTGTAACTCTAATTTCTTTTAATTCAACAGTTTTTTGATTTTTTCTAGACTCTTTTTCTTTTTTAGCTTGTTCAAATTTGTATTTTCCATAATTCATTAATTTACAAACTACTGGTTTTGCATTTGGAGCAACTAATACTAAATCCAGATTTTTTTCTTCTGCTATTTCAATTGCTTTATCTAAAGATAAAACTCCTAGTCTTTCTCCATCAGCTCCAATTAATTGAACTTCTTTTTCTTTTATTTGTCTGTTTATAGGCAATTCTTGTTTTATAATAAAACACCTCCAAAAAAAAATTTGACTTATTTTAAAAAGTCAAATCCACATACTAATTCACTATAATTTTTAAAATTATTTCTTGAATTTTAACCTTATACTCTTATTTAAGATAAGGTGAGAAGTGGATGCTTCTTCTTAAAACATAACTATATTACTACTTTTTTTCTAGTTTGTCAAGTTTTTTTATATTTTTGTATGTTATTTTTCTTAATTTCGTTTTTTTAAACTCAATTTATTTTTATATAATATATATTAATATTCTCTATTTATACTTTATTATATTATTTTAATATTCTTTAACTATATATTATTATATTATAAAAATTTCTCAACTAATTGTATACGTAAAATACTTATATAAATCGCTATTAATTATTCATTTAAATTAAATAAAGGATAGCTTTGCTATCCTTTTATGCTTTCTTAAAAATTGATTGAATTTTAGCGAATATTTTTTGAAATATATTTTTTGCAACTTCTAATTTATTTTCTGAAATTAACTCTTTACTTTCTTCTTGATTATTTGAAACTTCAACATGATCTGTATAATCTTGTATATCAGTATTATCTTGTGTATACTGGCTATATCTTTGAACTACCCTTGGCTTAGTAAAATCTTCTTTTTCTGTATCCTTATCATTTTCTGATGCAGTCTCAGAAGTATTATCAAATAATTTTTCAACACTATATCTATCTCTCATTTGTTCTTCTAATTTTTCTTGATTTCTAAGCATAATGTTATATAATTCTTTTTTTCTTTCTTCATCTTCACACCAATATTTCAAGTGCAATAGTGCTATAATTTCCAAAGTATATCTTTTTAAACCTTGATTTTGAAGTGGTACATAAGGATTAATTTTTACCACATGATTAGGATCTTTTAGCTCACTAAAAAAAGCTAACATTTTTGGTGGAACTTTTTCCTTATATTTTTGATTCATATGATTTATTATATAATCAACTTCAGCATAAGCTTGAATATCTTCCAATGTAATTACAACACTCATTTGTAATCCTCCAACTTCTTTGGTAATTTTATCTTTCTATATTGTCCTTATTCACTTCTTGTCCAATTTCTGTTTTTCCATTTTCTAAAACGTCATTAACTATTTCCTCTGTACTCCTTGAGTCTTTTTCTAATGCTTTTTGTTGTTCACTTACTTTTTGACCAGCTTCTACTGTTGCATTAAGATTTGTTTTTTCAGCATTTTCTAAAGATGCCTTAAGCATTGCATTTTCGTCTTTAGTTGCAGTTACAGTTTCAGCTGTATATTTTGCTATTAAAATCAGTTTCTCATTAACTGATTCCATTTTTTCTTCGCCTATCCAACCATTAAATGTATATGTCATTTGATTAGTTGGCTCTTTAGTAGGCGTTTTTCCTTTATATTTTACACTTTCTCCTGCTGTTATATATTGATGGTCTAAAACCGTTTTTCTATCATCATCTAAAAAAATTACTTCATATTGTTCCAATGCCATACCTCCTATTTATCTTTTGTATTATATGACATAATTATTATATATTTACTATTTTTATTTTTCAATAGTATTTTTAATACATTTGTAATACAATTTTAATACATTTTTAATACAAAACAAAAAAAAATAGTACAGCTAAAGCTGTACTATTTCTATGAATTCATATAATATTTATATAATTCTATTTTTTATTAACTAAATCTTTTAATGCTTTACCAGCTTTAAATACTGGAGCTTTTGATGCAGGTATTTTGATTTCTTCTTTTGTTTGTGGGTTTCTTCCTTTTCTAGCTGCTCTTTTTCTTACTTCAAAAGATCCAAATCCAACTAATTGAACTTTTTCACCTTTTGCTAAAGCTTCTGTTACAACACTAACAAATGCATTAACAGCTTCTTCTGCAGATTTTTTTGTTTCTCCTGTTTTTGCAGCTATTGCTGCGATTAATTCAGCTTTGTTCATTTTTTAATTACCTCCTAATAGATTTTAGTATTATGTAGAATATCTATTACTTTGTTCTACAATATCTTTATTCGCCAAAATATGCTAAAATCCTTTTTTTTTTTAATATTTTTTTAAAAATTTACTTATTTTTCAAGTTTTTTAAAGATTTTGAGTCTTGAAGTCCACTATTTTCAACGCTTTCAAAGGTTTCGCTTTTCTTAAAAATTTTTAGTAAAAAACAACTAAAAATATAGATTATTACTGCAATAATAATAGAAATTAAAGTTGTAACATTATAATTTATATTTTTAAAATTTAAAAATTCAAATGTTTTTAGTGATAAAAATATCATTATAGTATTAGCTAAAATTGGTTTTATAATAAATTCTTTTAAACTAAAACTTAATTTGATATTTTTAAATAAAAATATTAATACAATTATAAAAGATACTAAACTTGAAAGAATATTTCCTATTACTGCACCTTTTTCAAAAATAAAAGGAATCAGGATTATGTTTGATAATATTTTTACTATTAATCCCATAATAGAAGCAATAACGGGTATATTATTATTTCCAAGTCCTAGTAAAATTCCATTTATAGTTTGTGTTAATAATGAAAAAATTATACTAAAACTTGCTAAAGCCAATAATGAATATCCATCTGTTGCCCTTGGAAATAGCAAAAGAAATATTGGTTTTGCAAAAAAGCACATTCCTAACGTACAAGGTAATGATATTAATATTGTAATTAATAAAGAAAAATTAATTTTTTTAATTATTCCATCCAAATCATTTCTTGCTTTTTTTCTTGAAATTTCTGGTATTAATGCTGTTGAAATTGCTACATTAAAAGAAAGTGGTAATGCAATTAATGTATCAACTTTTGAACTTAGTATTCCATATTTTAAAATAGCTTTTTCTTCTCCTATTATATTTTTTAAAATTCTAACAACAGTTATCGAATCAACATTTTTTCCTAATGATGATAAAATTGCACTAGTTGTTATAGGAATTGAAATAGTTAAAACTCTTTTTAATATAGTTATTATTCTTTCTTTTGGAAAATTTATTCTATTTATATTAAATTTTTTTCTATTTATATCTATATATTCCCTTATTACATATATTAAACTACAAAAAGTTGCTACTGTTGTTGCTAAATTTGCAACTGTTGCCATTAATTCTGTATTGTAATTTGTTACTCTAGAAACAATTTCTACAAATAGAATTGTTAATAAAGATTTTAACACTTGTTCTATAAATTGTGATTTCGCTGTTACATATATCTTATTTTCTCCATTACAAAATCCTCTAATAACTGAAGTTATTGATACAAAAAAGATTGCTGGTGATAATACCATTAAACTTAATTTGCTCTCTGGAATTTGCAAAATTGTATTTGCAATAAATCCAGAAAAAACAAATAATAATATGCACCCTAAACATCCTACTAAAGAAAATATAAATACAGAAATTTGAAAAATTCTTTTTGAATTTGTGTAATCTCCTATTGAATTTTTTTCTGATATTAATTTAGATATCGCATTTGGTACACCAATAGAAGAAATTGTAAGTAATAAAGCATAAATTTGATATCCACTCATATATATAGCATTTCCTTCATCACCAAATCCGGTTTTATTTGTTATATATAATGTGTACATAACGCCAAATAATTTTATAAATATTTGAGAAATTACTAAAGACAAAATTCCTTTTAAAAAATCTGTAATATGTATTTTCAAAACTTTCACCTTTTCTATATTTTATGATTATGTAATTTTGTAAGATTGTATAATTTAATATTTCATAACTTAAAACTTTGTAATTTAATATTCTATTATTAAAATACATGATAATTGTAAAATATTCATATTAAATTCTCATATTCTATTAGTCTAATTTTATATAAAACTAAACATATACTAATTATTAAATAATTCAATCTTACCTAATTTAATAAAATTGTATTAAAGATACGATTTTTATATTCGAAAAATTTATTTTTAACTTATAATAAAATACAAAAAATATTACGGAAATCAGCTTTTTTTATTGAAAACTATTGATTTTTTTTGTATTTTGTAAGATAATAAAGATGTATTATTTTGAGAAAAAAGGATATGGATTTTAAGTTATGATAATGAAATATATTGATAAATTTTTAAGTAAATTAAAAACAGATAGAAACACTTTTGTAACTTATGTTTTAACTTTAATTTCTGTATATATTTGTATAGACAGAATTGCAGAAATTTTATTTATGATATTTTCTGGTTTATCTGTTTCTTACTGGGGACCTATAAAATATACTTTAGCACTTGCTTGTCCAGTATTTGCATTCTATTTCTCATTTGCTTCAAAATTCGCAGATGACAAATATACTAAAACATGTTTCTTTTATGTTTATGCAGTAGCATTATATATTGTATCTGTTTCAATGTTTGTACAATGGATGAATCAGTTAGGATGGTTATTGCTATTCTCAGTACCAAATTATTCATACATAATTGCAAACTTTATGGATTTAATAAAACCTGCATTTTCAGCACTTGCTTGGTATTTACCTATTGTAACTTTCTTCCCACTATTTAAGTGGTTATATACAGTTGTTGATGATACTCTATACATAAAAGAATCAATTTGGGATTATGGTGGAATAGATTTATCAGATAAATCTATCGGACTTGGTCCATATACTTGTGAAATGTTTCTTTGCAAAGATAGAGAAACTGGTAAGAATATAAAAACACCTGAATCAAGAAGATTTGAATCAACTTTAATTGTTGGTGTATCTGGTTCTGGAAAAACTTCTATGATGTTTGAACCAATGATTGCAAGAGATATAGAGAAAAAATATTTCTTTAGAGAAAGTGCAAAAGAGCTAGGTTATACAGCTCTTCGTACAAATATTGCAACTTTAAATTGTCCTTATTCAAACGATTATATAAATGAGAATTTCTCACTTAATATGATTTCACCTGTTCCAAGTAAAGAAAAAGTTTATAAAGCATTTTTTGCAAAACTACTTTACTATTATGATGGTGACAATTCTATTTATAAAAATCTAGGTATTACATATATGGCTCCTGATTATGAGTCAATATCACATATTAAAGATGTAGCCAATAACTTTGGTATTAAATATAATATTATAGACCCTAATGATAATACTTCAATAGGATTAAATCCATTTTCTTACCAAGATCCAATCAAAACTTCTATAGCTATATCTTCTATATTAAAAAGATTATATGCTTCAGAAGATTCATATAATCTTAGTAACCATGATGAAGCTTTCATGGAAAATGTAGTTACACAAGCTATAGAAAACTTAGTATTATTATTAAAAGAAGTTTACCCAAGACTTCATGAAGGTGACCTTCCTAACTTAGAAGATTTACTTGATTTATTAAATGATTTTGATTTAATAGAGCAAATGTCTGAACAAATGAAAGAATTTCCAGAACTTGCTGAAAAATATAAAATTCAACTTGGATACTTTAAAAAGACATTTTATAAAACTGCTCATGGCAGAGAAGAAACAGAAAAATTCTTACAAGCTTCAGCTGCACAACTTGAAAATATGTTAAGATATCCTGGTGTTAGAAATATTTTATGTAACAGAGTAAATAATTTAAATTATGATAATGCATTAGCAAATGGTGATGTTACATTAGTTTGTACACGTCGTGGAGATTTAGGTCCAAGTATTCATAAAGCCTTTGGTTTATTCTTTATATTACTTATGCAACAATCTGTACTTTCTAGACCAGGAAATGAAAAAACTAGAATACCTCATTTCTTATATATAGATGAATTTCCACCTTTTGTTTGTAAAGCAACAGAAGATATATTCACTTTATATAGAAAATATCGTGTTGGTACTATCATATCATCACAAAACTTATCTCAATTTGGTAAAAACGGTGGCAATAACTTTAGACAAACACTTTTAGCTAACTGTTCAACAAAAGTAGTATTTGGTAACAATACTCCAGAAGATAATGAGTGGTGGGAAAAAGAATTTGGTGATAAGAGACGTTGGATGTTTACACATGATTATAAAACAGATCAAGGTAAATATGACGATACTTATAAGAGCATCAAATGGCAATGGATTCCTAACTATAAGGCTGGTAAAGTTCAAGCTTTAAAATTCAAATTTATTATTTATAAAACAAAAGATTTAAAAGGAAAGAACCTTGTTGGTCAAGCAAAAATAGATTTCTTAGAATCAAGATATAAAGAAAAACAAAAAATTAAAAATTACAATTTCAGTAAATTCACAAGTGGAATTGCAACAAATACAGATAATGAAGATCATTATAAATCTAAACCAAAATTTGATTTGAAGAATATAAACTTTTCTTCAAACCCAAATAATCCAAATGATATGGATCCAATTCAAACAAATACATCAGATGCGTCATACAAATTTGATAATGAAGATGCAATAACATCTTTCAACTCAAATAAAAATAATGAATAAATATAAAAAACTGTATAACTTGTTGGTTATACAGTTTTTATTTTAAGTTTTTATTCCATACTATAAATATTATTATATAAAATAAAACTAAATATTGTAAAATTTTTAAAAATAACACATATTTAACCAATATAACTTCGGTAAATATGTGTTATTTTTTATTATTCTAAAATTTTAAATTCAACATTTTTAGCAACAAATTTTCCTGTAGATGCATTTTTAGTAAATTCTGTTAAAGATTTTTCTAATGAATTAGCATTTTGTTTTAAATCTGTTGTAAAATATATTTTAATTTTATCTAATTCCAAATCATTTTTTACAATTTCTTTGAATGTTTCTACCATATGTTTATCATCTTCACAAACTAAAATTAATTGTGGTCTTGATTCATATCCAGAATCAAATGGAACAAAATTTTCTAAAAAATCTTTATATAATCTCATTCTATCTACAAATTTTGTTTCCCACTCTTCTTCTCTTCTAACACACTCAAAAATCATACTTAAAGATTTTCCAGCCTTTGAAATTTTTACTTCTCCATGACCTTTAAATGTTTTGCCATTCATTTTAGCAGTTATCGTAGTTTTTACTTTATATGAATCAAAGTTTTTAGCTTTCCTCATATATGCAATTATTATTTGATTTCCTGCTAATCTTTTTTTAATCAAAGCAACTGGTTTTGTATTATCTGTTGGTTGCCATTTACATTCTACTTCTTTAGAAGTTAATAAATATTTACCCATTTTTTCCATGCAATAAACTCTATAAATTCCTTTTCCTTCTTCTGAAGTAAAATAATATCTAGTTAGTATTTTAGTTTTTACTAATTGTTCTAATTTAGTATTTAACTTATCTTGAGATTTAATTTCTACTCCTTTATGAGTAAGAATTTGATAAATCTGTCTTGAAGTTAAAAATTCAAATTCATTTACTAAATCTAGTATCTTGAAATGCACATCTGATATATGCCCTAAGTTGATTTTATGGATAATTTGATTTATAGAAACATATCCATCCTTTCCATCAAATGTTTTTATTTCTCCTTCTCTAATAGCGAATGGAGAAACGGTAGTTTTTATTTGATCATCCTCTACCATTTTAAAAAACCTCCTTAAACAATTAATAATTTAATTTTCTTTCTTTCTTTTATTATTTTTTTTATATAAACATGAACCTTTTGTCCATATTTAAAACCTTCTTTATATTCTGCCATTCCAACAAGATTAGGCTTTAATTCAATAAAAATACCATTTTTAAATTTATCAGCCTCTTTAACTGTTCCTTCTACAATGGTTTTTTCATTAAAATCTTTTACATTTTCTTCCCAATCTCCTAATAATTCCTTATATGATAAAACAAGTTTACCATTTTCTTTATCAATAGATTTTATCATAACATTAATTTTTTGTCCAATACTAAATCTCTCTTCTGGTGATTTTATTCTTGAAACTGAAATATCTTCAATATGAAGTAATCCAACAATTCCACCACCTATCTCAACAAATGCTCCAAACTTCCTAATATTTTTTACAATACCATTTACAATCATACCTGGCTTTAATTCTGTTCTTATCCAATTAAGAGCCTCTTCTTGAACTTTCTTTCTTGAAAGAATAATGTTATTTGTATTATATATTTCTTTTACTTTAAATTGTACAAAATTGTTAACTTTATTTTTACAAATATTAGGGCTGCAAAACCCAAATTCATCAACATTTAGTGCTTCTAATTCATTTCTTGGTATTACACCTTCTAAATTATCCCCTAATTTAACGTGTAAATTGTAATTTGAATCACACTTATTTACATATCCTTGTAAAATTGTTCCTTCTGAAAACGCTTTTTGTATAATACTAGCATTTAATTCATCATTTGTATCCTTCCAACCTTCTGGAATAAATTTTTGATATTCCATTTTTCTCTCCTCTTTCGTATTATTTTAAAAGTTCTTGAACTTCAGATTTTCTCATATATCTCCAAGTTCCAATTTTTAAATCCTTCACATCTAAGTTTCCAATTTTAGCCCTATGAAGTGCTAAAACTTTTTTTCCAATTGCTTCGCACATTTTTCTAACTTGTCTATTTTTTCCTTCATGAATTTTAATTTCTATTCTTGAAATATTCTTTTCTTTATCTATTTTTAAAATACGAACTTCTGCTTTTTTTGTTATATATCCATCAGAAATTTCAACACCATTTTTTAAATCTTCAATATTATTTTCAGTAACAATTCCTTTTAAAGTTACATTATAAGTTTTAGTAATTTCATGTTTTGGATGTGTTATTTTATATACAAATTCCCCATCATCTGTTAAAATTAATGCTCCTGATGTATACATATCTAATCTACCAACAGGAACTAAGCGTGTATTTGTTTTTACCAAATCTAAAACAGTTTCTCTTTTAAATTGGTCTTTTACAGTTGTAACAACTCCTATTGGTTTATTAAGCAAAATATAAGTATAGTCATCTTTTTTATTAATTACTTTTTTTCCATCATATTCAATGATATCTTTTTCAGGATTTACTTTAATTCCCAATTCTGCTATCTTACCATTTACAGTTACTTTTTTTTCTATAATTAATTCTTCACATTTTCTACGAGAATTTATTCCACAATCCGCTAAATATTTTTGTAATCTTATTTCTCCCAATTTTATATGTTTTCCTTTCTTAAAGAAGTTAAAATTTCTTCAAAATATTCTGGTAACTCAGCTTCTAATTTCATCTGTTTATTTGTAACAGGATGTTTAAATTCAATTCTCATACTATGTAACATTTGTCCTACAACATTAAACTGATTTTTTCCATTTGAATAAACATAATCCCCAACAATTGGATAACCAATTTCAGATAAATGAACTCTTATTTGATGTGTCCTACCTGTTTCTATATTAACTTCTAAAAGAGTAAATCCTTTAAACCTTTCTAAGACTTTTATATGTGTTATAGCATTTTTTCCATTTTTAGATACAGCCATTTTAGTTCTATCCTTATTACTTCTGGCTATTGGCATATCAATAGTAGCCATGTTTTCTCTAACTATTCCTCTTACTAAAGCAATATATGTCTTTTTTACTTCATGATTTTTAATTTGTTCACTTATATTAATATGAGCTTTATCATTTTTAGCTATAATTAAAATTCCAGAAGTATCTTTATCTAGCCTATGAACAATTCCTGGTCTAATTTCTCCACCAATTCCAGATAAACTCTCTTTACAATGATTCATTATAGCATTAACCAATGTTCCATCTGGATTACCATTTCCTGGATGTACAACAAGTCCTTTTTGTTTATTTACAACTAAAATATCATTATCTTCATATACAATATCTAATGGTATATCTTGTGGTTTTATTTCAGTTTCTTTTGCTTCTTTTTTTATAATTGTTACTATATCATCTAAATTTAATTTATATGAAGATTTCGTTTTTTTCCCATTTACTAATATATTTTCTTCATCAATTAATCTTTGAACAGCTACTCTTGATAAATCTTTATCTTTCATACTAATTGCTTTATCAAGTCTTATTCCTACTAAATCTTCATTTATTTTATATTCTTCTTTATTCAAAATTAATCTTCCCCTATTAATCAAATTTTCCTTTAGTTATATCTTTTGTAAAAGTAATTTTAAATAAATAAACTGGTAATGCTAACATTCTAATAATTCTTGAAGGCTGAAGAATTAATCTCCAAAGCCATTCTATACATAATTTTTGAAAAATTTTAGGTGCTCTTTTTATTTTTCCTGCTTCATAATCAAAAGTTCCTCCTTGACCTGCTGCAACATCCACTTTTAAATCATTTTTATATTTAGCAATCCATTTTTCTTGAAGTGGAGCTCCCATAGCAACAAATAACACATTTGGTTTTAAGCTATTTATTTCTTGAATAACTTTTTCTTCTCCTTCTAATTCAAAAAAACCTTCATGATATCCAACAATATTTATATTTGGATAAATCTTTTTTAAGTTCTCTGCTGCAATTTTGGGCACATCATCTTTTCCACCTAATAAGTAAAAACTCCAATTTTCTTTTTCTCCAATTTCTAAAACCTTTCTAAAATAAGCCTGTCCTGGAATTCTTTGTTTAAAAGGTTTTTTTTGAAATTTTCCACCTAGCATAATTCCAACGCTATCTGGTGTTGCAAGGTCTGCACTTTTAAGAACATCAAAAAACTCCTCATCTTTCTGTGCCATCATTATAAATTCTGTATTTGGAGCTACAACTATTTTGCAGGTTTTATTACTAGTTGCAACTAGTTCTTTAGTTATCTTTCCTGCTTCATCTATATCTATATTATCTATATCTACTCCTAAAATTCTAACCGTATTTCGCAAATTATCACACCTCTAATTTTTTCTTGTAAAATCTATTATAAAAATTACTAACAATATCCAACCTAAAACTACAAAAACATCTGATAAATTAAATATTGGTATTTTGTAAAGTTTAATAAAATCTAAAACCCCACCTCTAAAAAATCTATCAATTAAATTTCCAATACCACCTGCTAAAACTAATGATATTGCTACCATTGTTTTTGTATCAATTCTTTCTATTTGATTTTTCACAAATCTAATAATTATTATCAAAACAAATATTGTTAATAAAATATTTTTTATATTACCTTCATTAAACCCAAAAGCCATACCTGTATTTGTTACAATTTCTAGTCCAACAAATTCATTTCCAACAGGTTCTTTTAGAAAATTACTTACTAAAATTTTGCTTACTTGATCTATTACAATTAATGTAATTACAATTATTAATAATACTCTAACAATTTTATTCTTCAAAATTATACCTCCATTAATTGTAAATTAAGTATTTTCTGCAACTTTTGCATTCAACCTTTCAAATATCACAAAATTATCATCAGAATAAATCAAATCATAATTCGGATCATCTTCTAATATCATTGCAAGTTTTGCATTTGCATAAAGAATAACATGTATTACACCATATTCTTCAAATTTTGTTTCATAATCAACTGCAACACCTGCAATATTTAAAGCATCTGAAAAAATATCTCTTCCTTCATATTCTTTTTCTTCTTTATTATAAGTTCCATTAAATTCTGGTGAATATAAATCACATCTAGAATCTATAAATACTGGTATCCCTCTAAATAGCAAATAACTACCATAATTGTATTCATTGTATAATTTTATATTCTCTACATCTAAGTTCTTTAAAATCCAATCTGATGCTTCTACAGGATATGAACCAACTTCTATATATTCATCTCTTAAATGTGGTTTTATTATATTAGTTGATAATATTATAAAACAACATATTACAACTGTTGCACCAAACCAACCTGTTACAAATCTTTCAATTTTTTGGAAAGTTTCTTTGTCATATTTATTAACAAAGTTTCCAATTAATGATGCTAAAACTGGTCCTGCAAATAATGCAAACATTGAAACTTGTCTTCTTGATTTAAAAGCTAAATAGGTTACTCCCATAAGCATAAATAAATCAGATAATCTTATTTTTGTATCTGTAAATATTAATACTAATAAAAAGATCACAAGAGCTATAGCAAATTCTTGATTATCAGTTAAAGTAAGTGGTAAATGCTCATTTATAGATTGTGTAGTATTTCCTTGCATTGTCTTATAAAGATACGTATAAGCACCATCACCAGCAGGATTTAGAAATCCTGTAAGAGCTGCTATTGCCATAATCGTAATAAGTAATAAGACCACGTGATTCTTTTTCACTCTTATTTTATATGGATTTTCTCTGATTACTTCTCTTTTTTTCTTTCTCTCTGTTACAGCATTTTTTATTTTATCAATTTTTATTTCACATTTTTCTTTAACTTCTGATTTTCTAGATAATTTTTTTCTTATTTTCATAAAAATAGAAAATAATTTTAAATCTAAATCTCTTTCTTCAATTAAAAGTAAAAAATATTCTGCAATATATGGCAAGTATAAAACAAAATAAAATGGAAATACTGCACAATGCAAGTTTGCTATTAATAATGGTATTATTAATAATAAAATTGCATATCTTTTCTTTTTAGTTTCAAGAAAACTTTCTATACAAAATACTGTCCATACAAATAAGATAAATGTTACAAGTTGTGCTCTTGCTGCAATAAAAGATTTCATCAAATAAATTGCACCTATTGATATTGCAAGAGATACTACTTTATTTTTAGATTTTTTATTTGAAAGAATGTATATTGAAATTCCTAAAATTGCTGTTAGTATCATTGTTGATACATAAATTCCAATTTGTCCAAAAGAATTATATATCAAAAACATACTTAAATCGTAAAGCCAATGTGGATAAGTATATGGAAGTTCATGCCAAGAATATAAATCTTGTGTTAAATCTGAAATTCCATTATTATAAATATACTCTCCAATTTTTAAAGTATAAAAAGTATCATTTTGTAAAGTTTTTGGTGCAATAGCAAAGCAAAAGATACTAATACAAATAACAGCTACGATATGGAATATAATAGATTGTAAAGTTTTGCTTTTATTATTCTCTTTTTCCAAATTTTCTTGATTACTACTTGATACATTTTTATTGATATTCTCTTTTTCTTGCTTTTTCATGTAAACTCCTCTAAACTATAATTTCTTATGAATTATATCAAATAATAAAAAAAATATAAATAGTTTAGAACAAAAAAGTATAATTGCTATTTATATTATATAAAAACTAAAATTAAGTTTTAAGTTTTTACATAAAAAGAAACGTCCACATACCAACCTCTGTTAGCACATGAACGTACATAATTTGCTAAAATTTATATAAATTTAAATTTATATACTATACAACTTCTTCTTTCTCTACTTCCTCTTGAGAATTTTCTTCATCATTTGCTATTTCCATGCTTGCTATTGAAACTTCATAAGCTACTCTTGTTTGTACAGTTCCATCTTCTAATTTTTTCTCATAATTTCTTGATTGAACTCTACCAGTTATTTTTACTTCTGTTCCAACTTCCATATTTTGACAAAATCTTGCATTTCTTCCCCAAGCAATACTTGGTATGTAATCAGATTTATTATAAGCTCTATTAACAGCTAATAAAACATCTGCAATTTCTCTTCCAAATGGTGTTTGTCTGTAAATAGGTTTTTTACAGATATAACCAACCAAAACAACTTCGTTTGTTACTTCTTCAGCTTCTGCATCTTGATCACTTATTTCTTTAATTTCTTTTGCAAAAACTGTAAGAATTAATCTGTTTCTTTCGTTTTCATAATTGTTGTAAGATCTAAATTGACCTTCAACTTTTACTTTTTTTCCGATTTCTAAATCTAAATCTGTTAGTAATCTTTCTGATACTGTGATAGGGATTATATCAACAGTTGAACTTAATCTAACAACTTCTAGATTAAATACATAAAATTTTTCTCCATAAATTTCATGACTGTAATTTTTTTCACTTACTACTTTCCCTACTAATACTAAGTGATTGTTTTCTGAATAATTCGTATTCAATATTATTTCCTCCTTAATATTAATCTTGTGTATTCTTCATATAATGTTTATCTTATTTTTTCGTTTTTCCACTAAAAACACTTATAGTATAGCACATTTATTTAACTTTGTCTACATAAAATTGGCAAATTTGTTAATTTTTTTGTAATTTTTTATACTTTTTTAGTGTTTTCTTCTTTAATTTTAACTATTTAAGTGTAAACTTATTATTTGTAACCTGTTTTTATTTATGTAAATTATATTTATTTTTCATTTACATATTTTTTAAATAGTCGTCCTCTTTCTTCAAAATTTTTAAAATATCCATAACTTGAAGCAGCTGGAGATAATAAACATACGCTTCCTTTTTTAGTTACTTTTTTAGCAAAATCCACAGCTTGTTCTAATTTTTCTTTATATACTACATTTTTTTTAGATGCTTTTAATCCTTCTTTAATATACTCACCAGTTTTTGGTAAACATATTATATTTTCAATTTCACTTTTAGCTAAAAAATTTATTAATTCTTGAAGATTTACTCCCCTATCTTTTCCACCTACTATAATAGTATTTATATTTTTAATTGCCTTTATTGCATTTATTGTTGATTCTGGAATTGTAGCAATAGAATCATTATAGTAATCTACTCCATCAATATTTGCAACAAATTCCATTCTATGCTCAAGTGGTTTAAATTCTTTTATAGAATTCGTAGCCTTTTTTAAATCTAAATTCATTATATTGCAAACTGCAAAAACAAACATTATATTATTTATGTTATGAATTCCTTTTAAATTTATTTTTTCATTTATGTTCATAACTACTTTTTCATTACAATATATGCTACCATCCTTCAAAAATACCTTATTTAAAGTATTTGGGATTTCATTTATTGAAATAGCATAATCATTTTTCTTATATTTAAAATTATAATTTTTCATAAATTCATTATCAAAATTATAAATTAAGTAATCGCTTTCTGTTTGATACTTAGCTAAATTATATTTTGCTTCAATATATTTTTCTAAAGATTTATAATGATCTAAATGCTCTTCAAAAATATCTAATATTATACCAATATTAGTTGATTTTTTTACATATTCTAAGGCATGAGAAGAAAGTTCTATAACAGCAATAGATTCCCTATTTAGTTCTTCTAAGTCATTAAAAATTGGCTCTCCAATATTTCCTAATAAATATGCATCTTTTCCTTGATCTTTTAATACTTTATATATAAGTGAACTTGTAGTACTTTTTCCTTTTGTGCCTGTTATTCCTATAGAAAATACATCTACATATTCTAAAAAAAGTTCTAACTCACTTGTAATTTTATTTTTAAACTGAGTTATATCAACATCTTTTAAAGAAATCCCAGGAGCTTTTAAAATTAAATCATATTCTTCGATTCCTGTTAAATAATTTTCTCCTAAAGAAACTTCTAAATTTATATCCTCCATGAGTTCTATTTTTCCATTTAATAAATTCACATTCTTATCTGCTATAAATAATTTTTTTTCAGGAAAATGTTTTCTTAAAAAATTGTAACTTGCGCTTCCTTCTAATCCAAAACCTAATATTAATATTTTTTTATTTTCTAAATAATTTAATAATTTTTCTAGCATTCTATTTCCTTTCAAACTATACATTACAATAAAGATTCATTAATCTGAATATTGTAAAAATTAATCAAATTGTTACTTTTATATTTTTACATTTTTTAAAATATAATTAATTCAATTGAAATTTATATTCAATCCTGATATTTAAGCTTATTTTCTTTAAAATAATTTTTCTTTTAAAAGATTCTCAAATTCTTTTGGAACATTATTATTTTTATTATATTTGTTTAATAAATCTACTTTCAAAAGTTCAAAATTATTTTTATAATATTTTAAAAGAAATGGCAAATCTTTTTCCTCTTTTTCTATATTTTCTATTGTTTTAGTAATAGCATATCTAATCTCTTCATAAGTACCCACACACTCAAATGGTTTTGTTTCTCCATATCCACATAATTCTATAAAAGTTTTTAATAAATCTTCTTTTTCAAATAAATCTTCTCCAAAAATATTTATTAATTTTTCTTTATATAGAAATGGGCTTAAAATACAAAATACAAATAAACATTTAGGACAATTGCAACACCAGTACCAAGGCTCTTTTTTACTTCCTACATTACAACTTTTAAATACTTTATGATATTTTTCTAATTTTGAAAAAAGATATGCAATTTGAAGTTCAGAAATTGGTCTTAACATACTGAAATAATCTACTTCAGCTTTCAAATATTTTTCTTGATATTCTCTAAAATCATTTTCAAATTCAAGTGTTTTAGAATATTGATGATTTATTTTTTCATTTTTTACGTTTGATTCGTTAGCACTATCTTCATTTGATAATGCTATATACTTCTTACCTAATAAATACGCTGTTAAATATGTTAAAAAAGCTACCATAGCTGAAAATGGAGTATGCCCATTTAAAAAGCCTTTTGAATTTAGTTCTAATAAATTTTTATCTATCTTTCTTTTCACTTCAACAATTTCTTCATTCTCAAATCCTGCTACTTTTGCACAATTTGTAGACACTTCATTTGCTCCAATACGAAAAACTAAAGATTTATTTTTATATTTTTTTAATAATTCTAAAGTAACATTAGAGTCTTTTCCTCCACCTATTGGAATTAATATTCCATCTAGCATATCTGTACTTCTTGAAAATCCTATATCTTCACCTTCTGAAATAAATTTTACAAATTCATTTTCAGAAATATCTATATTATTAATAAATCTAAATTCTCCAAGTCCAAGATAAAATATTTTTTTAAACCATTTTTCTTGATAGCTGTCTAGTTTTCCACATTTTATAAAAAAAAGTGGAGAACATGTAGCTTTAAAATAACTTATTGCCTCTACTAATCCTAAATTAAACACCATATTTTTAACAATGTCAGATTTTATATCTTTAAAAACAAATTCTTTTTTTAATATCTCTATTCTCGGTTTAAATTTAGTTAAGTTTTCTATTTCAAAATCATATTCTATACAAATTTTATTGTCTTCTTCAAAAATATTATATGAATTATATAAAAACTTTGGATATTTTTTTCTTAATTCTTCAAAATTCATATATTTTTCCTTTCTAAAAAGTTTAATTTTTTAATTCTAACATATTATATGTTAGTTATATTGAATTGTCAAAATATAACCAAATAAAGTTTTATTATGCAATTTGATGTAAATATACACCTATTTTTCCATTTTGTAAATATTTTATTTTAGTTAAAATTAATAACAAAATATTGTTTAAAATCATAAACTTTAATATGGACAATAATTATTGCCCAAAAATATAGAAAGGATTTTAATGTTATGGAATTTGATAAAAAAGTTATAGTTGATGTTGACGGAGTTATTGAAACTGGAAAACAATTTGATTTAGATTTAAGGTTACCTGAAGATAATAGAAATGTTGTTTATGGAATCATTAAAGATCATTATGGAAAACCTGTGTGTGATGCTGTTGTAAAATTAGTAGAAGTATGTAAGGATGAGAGAAAACCAGTATCTCATACTTTCACAGATGAAGAAGGAGAATTCGTATTTGGACCACTTTGTCCTTTCAAATCTTATGCAATAGAAATATGGGTAAACAGAGTAAAACACGTTAAAATTTGTAAAGTTTGCGATCATACTGGTTCATGCTTAAAAGGTGTTGATTTACACTGTGAAAAAGAATATCCTAAAAAAAGAATTGAAGAAGAAGAAGAGTGCGATATTTGCGAAACAGAAAAATATGAATGTGATTGTGAATAATATTAATAATTATTAATTTTTATAATCTTATGCAATATTATTTTATTTCTAGAAATTAGTAAAATAATTAATATGTAAAAAGTAGACACTTAGAAAGTATTTTTATTAATCATTTAAAAACAACTATACTTTCTTTAAAGTGTCTACTTTAATTCTTAAACAGACATTCTAATTCTTCTTGCAAATTGTTTTCCTTTTTTAAGCATTTTTTTCTTGTTTTCATCTATTCCTTCTGAATACATCATCATTGTTCCGGCTGTAATTAAACTACCTATCATAACACCTTTCATAAAACTCATAAATAACACCCCTTTCATATTATAAGCATAAATTTTAATTCTAGTAATTTTAAAGTTTTAATAGAACAAAACTTGCATGTATTAATTTTTAATATTTTGCATACTTTAACTTTAGTAAATTTTTATGCAAAATACTTTCTTATAATAAAATATTATTTACTATTTTTATTAAATATATTCTGTTTAATCATAGAATATATTTCAAAAATTGCTATAAATATTAAAAAAATTCCAAACATTTTCTTTAGGTAAAAATTGTTAATTTTAAATGATATAAAAGCTCCGTACTATAGCTCCAATTATTCCAAATATTATAATATATAATGAAATTTTATAATCTATAGTTTTATTTTTAATATTCATATAAATTGCTGTTATCGAAGTTGGAATAAAAAATATTAAATTTGTTCCTTGAATTAAATGTTGTTCTAAATTTGTAAATAGCCCTAAAAGCAAAATAAAAATTGTTCCTCCACCCATTCCTAAAGCAGCAACAATTCCTGAAATTGCTCCAAAAAAAATCTCTTTCATTAAACCACCTTAAGTTTTCTCTTTGTCATAGAATTAATTTTATTCCAGAATAAATTAAAAAAATAATAAATAATACTCTCAAAATATTACTCTTTAATTTAACCAATAATTTAGAGCCTAAATATCCACCTAATATTCCTCCTATTGAACTTTTTAGTGCAATATTCCAATCTATTGAATTTTGTTTATAATAAAAAAATGAACTTGCTAAAACCATAAAAAATATACACATAATAGTTGTTGCTCTTGCTGTTACTTCACCTTTTTTTAATATTTTAGTCATAAATGGTACAAGTAAAAGTCCTCCACCAGCTCCAAAAAATCCGCTAATTATTCCTGCAAAAAATCCAATTATTATATACAAAAAAATTTCTTTTTTATAATTTTGTTTTCTCATATTTATATAATTTGCTTTTACTAGATTTTCTATGCAAAAATTAAAAGTAAATAGAATTATAAAAAAAGCACTCTAATTTTAAAATTAGAGTGCATCTTTTTTTACCCAAATTTATACTAATATAAAAAATTACTACCTTACAAATTTTACTATCTAAATTTTTAATCTATATTCTCATCTTTAATAAAATATTTTGTTCCAAGCATTTTATCTGGTAAATATTGTTGTTCAACCCAATGACCTGGATAATCATGAGGGTATTTATATCCCTCTCCATAACCAAATTCAGACATTCCTTCTGCTGGTGCATTTCTAATATGCATTGGAATTGTTCCAGTATCTTTATTTGCAACATCTTCTAATGCTTTATTAATTGCATTATAAGATGCATTTGATTTTTTAGAATTTGCAACATATATTGCTGCCTCTGATAAAATAATTCTAGCTTCTGGCATACCAACCATAGTAACAGCCTGCATTGCTGAAGTTGCAAGTATTAAAGCTTGTGGATTTGCAAGTCCTACATCTTCTGAAGCACAAATAACAATTCTTCTTGCTAAAAATACAGGATCTTCCCCACCATTTAAGGCTCTTGCTAAATAAAAAACTGCCGCATCAGGGTCACTACCTCTCATAGATTTTATGAAAGCACTAATATTATCATAATGGCTATCACCAGATTTATCAAACATTGCCTTTCTCTTATTTAAAGATTGGCTCGCAATTTCATCTGTTATTTCTATTACACCATCTGAATTCATTTTAGTTGTTAAAACAGCAACCTCTAAACCATTTAGTGCTGTTCTTACATCCCCACCAGAAACTTCTGCAATAGTTTCTAAAGTATCATCTGAAATTTTAATATTATAATTTCCTAATCCTTCTTTATTTATAAGTGCATTTTTTAAAATTTTAAAAATATCTTCTTTTTTTAAAGGTTCTAATTTAATGACCATTGACCTAGAAATTAAAGCTTTATTTACTTCAAAATATGGATTTTCTGTTGTTGCACCAATTAAAATTACAGTTCCATCTTCAACATAAGGTAAAAGTGCATCTTGTTGAAGTTTATTAAATCTATGTATCTCATCTATAAATAAAATACATTTTCCACTAGGATTTAATAAAGGATTATCTGCTTCTTCTATAGCTCTTTTTATATCTGAAACACCTGAAGTTACAGCATTAATTTTTGTAAATTTATATTTTGTTGTTTCACTAATTACCTTTGCAAGAGATGTTTTTCCACATCCTGGAGGTCCCCATAAAATTAAACTTGATAATCTATCTGCTTTAATTGTTCTATATAATAATTTATCTTTTCCAACAATGTGTTCCTGACCAATAAATTCATCTAAATTTTTGGGTCTTACTCTATATGCTAATGGTTGACTTAAATCCATAAAATTACCTCTTTTATAAATTTATTTTTTATTTTTTATTACTTATATTTTAGTTATATTTATATTTTCATTATTTTTATTTTATTATTCATTTTTATTGTCTTATCTTTGTTTACTTAACCTGCAAGTAAAGATAAACCTTTTCTAATTAATTCCTCAACTGAAACATCTGTATTTGCAATTTTTTCCATAGCTTTTTCAATTTCTTTTCTATTGTAACCTAAAATTTGAAGAGCTTGAATTGCTTCTTGAACATTTTGAGTTGTTTGTATTTCTATTTCAATTTGCTCTTTTGCTCCATCTAAAGCAAGTTTTTCTTCTGCTTTTAATTTGTCTTGAAGTTCTAAAATAATTCTTTGAGCAGTTTTTGCTCCAATTCCAGGAATTTTTTTCAAACTTGCAACATCATTTGAAATTACCGCAAATGCAAAAGCAGAAGGAGTAATATTTGAAAGCATTGCTATTGCTGATTTAGCTCCAATTCCACTTACAGATAATAAAAGCTCAAACATTTTAAGTTCTTCTTTTGTTAAAAATCCGTACAAACTAATATTGTCTTCTCTAACATGATAATACGTATGAACTTTCACAATATTTTTTAAATCTCCAATTTTTTGAATAGACATATCAGACATAAAAACTTTATAACCTATTCCTCCCACATCTATTACAACATAATTATTACCTTTTTCTTCTAGTGAACCTTTAATATATGCAAACATAATCCGCTCCTTACCAAACAACTTTTTGCTATATTCTATCACAAAAATATTTTTTTGCAAGAGTAAGATTAATTTTTTGAAATTTTTGAAATATTTTCAAGTTTTTTACAGCAAAAGCTTGACTTTTAAAGTTGTTTGTATTAAAATAATTAAGCATTGTATGTAAATGTATATTTATTTTTAATAACTTCTCCCCGGTGGTTATAAAAAATAAAATATATTTATATAAAATAGAGAAAATTATAAATTTGAATGGAGGGTATTATTACCATGAACAATACTACATATAGCCCTAAAAAAGGCGAAATTGAAAAAAAATGGTATGTAATAGATGCAGCAAACAAACCTTTAGGTAGAGTTGCAACAGAAGCTGCAAAATTATTAAGAGGAAAACACAAACCAACTTTCACACCAAATCAAGATGTTGGAGATTATGTAATAGTAATAAATTGTAAAGACGCTGTTTTAACAGGTCATAAATTAGATCAAAAAGTATACAGACATCATTCAGGATATATTGGAGGAATGAAAGAAACTTCTGCTAGAGTTATGATGAATAACACTCCAGAAAAAGCAATGTTCTTAGCAGTTAAAGGAATGCTTCCTCACACAAAATTAGGTAGACAAATGGTAAAAAAATTAAGAGTATATGCAAATGCTGAACATGAAAATGCAGCTCAAAAACCAGAAGTTTGGGAGGTAAAATAAGATGGCAAAAAAATCTGAAAATATTGTATTCCAAGGAACAGGAAGAAGAAAAGAATCAATTGCTAGAGTTAGATTAATGGCTGGTAAAGGTGAAATCACTGTTAATGGAAAAAAATTAGATGAATATTTTGGAACAGAAATATTAAAAGTTATAGTTAACCAACCTTTCGCTGTTACAAATACAGTTGGAAAATATGATGTTATAGTTAAAGTTGTTGGTGGTGGTTACACAGGTCAAGCAGGAGCAATTAGACATGGTATAGCTAGAGCTTTAACTGAAGCAAATTCAGAATTTAGACCAGTTCTTAAAGCTAATGGATTCTTAACAAGAGATCCTAGAATGAAAGAAAGAAAAAAATACGGTCTTAAAAAAGCAAGAAAAGCACCACAATTCTCAAAAAGATAATTACAAGTTTTTTCAAATACAAACTCCAATGTTTTACAACATTGGAGTTTTTTATGTGTTATTTTCAACTATATTAATTCATTTTTATAATATCTTTTTAATTTGTGGAAGATAACCAATTTATTTGATAAGTTCCATCTTCTTTTTCTACAAATTTTATTCTTATATTTCTTCCCCTGTACTCTTGAAATTTCAAATTACTTTTTGATAAACTTTCATATAATTTATCATAATCAAAGTCCATAATAGTAGAATCTCCAACTTCTTCAATTATTACAAATTCTCCGTATGGGCTTTCATCAAATTCTTCTCCTACATTTTCTGGAATACGATAGCTATCAAAATCAGCTATATATTCTTGTCCTTCCAAAGTTATTTCTTGCAAATATAGCACATTTGTACCATGAGTATCATATCCTTGTCCTTCTCTTAATTTTATAGTTTCATTTTCTGGATTGTATTCAAAGATTTCTGTATCATATTCTTCTGGTGTTTTTCCATAATATTTTAATAAACATTCATCTAAATCTTTTTTATAAACTGTTCCATCTTCATTTATTTTTTCTTCAATTGAAGCTAGTTCAAATCCTTTTTTTACTAAAAAGTCACTATCTTCAATTTCATTTTTTCCGTTTGAATTTTCAAGTCTTACAGCAAAGTAATTCTCATAATCTGTAAAATAATCCCATAATTTTTTTCTCCAGCTTTCAACATCTAATTCTTCTGAATTTTCAGTATTTCCTTCATTTGCAACATTTGTATCTGTCACATTTGAATTAATTGCAACTTCATTTGTATTTTCTCTGTTTTGAAGAAATGCAATTCCAATAATAATCATTATCATAATTAAAATAACTATGATAATTTTAGCCAAAACTGAACCTTTACTATCCATAATATTATCCTCCTAAATCTCAAGATAATTTTCAATTACATATTAACATATAACATAGAAAAATACAAAACAATTTAAGAAATTTAATTTTATAAATTCCTTAAAATTCAAATAAATTTATAAATACAGAAAATGCTGGACTACTATTTCTTTTTTGAAATATTGGTCCAGCATTTTCTTTTCGTTAGCGCTTCTGCGCTTGTTTAGCATTCTTCCGGATAACGTACTTTGTAAGCAACTCTGCCACAGCTAATCCCATTATGATTACATCAATAAACCAAAGCCAGAACGGAACTCTGATATTATTTTCGATAATCACTTTAAGAATCATTACCGCTGCAAACTCAAAATCTGTTACTTTGAGCATCTTCTCGAAAAACTCATGCTTTTTCTTATCATCAGGATTGTTTGAATTTGCATACTTTTTAGAGCGCTTGTTCATAACAATCAGTTTGATAATGCAAAAGGCTTCAAGAAAGAATAACGTCATGAATGCTATCAAGAGAATACCTCTCACCTTAATCCCCCCTTTCTCACGCTGTAAAATATCTATGTAAACGCCAGGAAATCCCAGCGGAAAATTGAGATTAATAAAGTTACATCATATTTTATGTTAACATCTTTTTGTTAATTTGTCAAGTAATATTACTATTCATACAATTATTTAATATATAATACTTACTAAATAATATTCTCATTCAGAATTAGTATTTAATTTATATAATTTTGTAAATTAAATATTAATTATATAACTAGTATTTCTAAATGTTCTAATAAAATTTTAGTTCCTAAAAATATTAAAATAAAACCTCCTGCAAGCTCTGCTTTAGTCTCATACTTGTCTCCAAAAACATTTCCAATTTTCACTCCAAACATAGATGTTATAAATGTTATAATTCCGATTAAAGAAATGGCAAGTAAAATATTAACCTTTAAAAAAGCAAAAGTAACACCTATTGCTAATGCATCAATGCTCGTTGCTATTGAAAGGATTATCATTGTTTTAAAGTCAATTTTATCGTTTGACTCTTCTTTTATTTCAAATGCTTCTTTTATCATATTAATTCCTATAAAAACTAATAAAATAAAAGCTATCCAGTGGTCTATGTTTTTAATTTTATCTTCAAATCCAACTCCTAAAATATATCCAATAAATGGCATTAAAGCTTGAAAAACACCAAAATATAAACCAATAACTATTGCTTTTTTCCACTCCATTTTAGGCATTGATAAACCTTTGCAAACAGATACTGCAAATGCATCCATTGCAAGTCCTATAGCAATTAATATAAGTTCTAATATTCCCATTTAATCCCCCTATATTTCTTACATTAATATTATGAAAATTTTTATTATAAAGAACAACCTATAAATTTTATATAAAAAAATTATACAAAAAAGACTTACCTGCAATGTGAAAATTGCAGATAAATCTCATTATTTAAAACATAACCAGATATTACTATCAGTATATAGGTATTTTACATATTAAATACACTAATTGTTCAATTATCTTTTTTTAGATTATACTATAATATTTATCTTATTACAAGCAAATCAATTTATTTTTGATATTGTTTTGTAATCCTTTTAAATTTATATAAATTTTATGCTTTTTATTATATCCTCCATTTCTTTATTCACATCAAAATTTGATGTATGATTTACCTCGTATATATAATCGTTGTATACAAATATATAATGTTTTTTTGTTTCAGATGTAGTCGTTGTATAAGTTATTGTGTCTATTCCATCTAATTTTATTTGATTTTTATCATTAAATTTAATTTTTTGAAGCCTCTCTTCTACATTATTTATATTTATTGTTTTATTTCCTAACGGTTGTCTTAATCCATTATTATCATATCCATATGCAAATATAGTTATATCATCTCCGCTTAAAAATTTCATCATCTGATTATGATCTATTGAAGCCTCAATTGATTTATTTTCCACAACACAATTAAGGTTATAAAATTCTCCAATTACATAACCACTAGAATAATATTCTAGTTTTTCCCTTACTTCATATATTTCTTCCAAACTTAAGTTTAATGCATTTTTATATGAAATCATATTTAAAAATCCTGTATGATATACTTTATCTTGTATAATATCTCCACATGACATATTTAAGCTATATAGTATTGGTTCTTTTGTAATCGCCAATTTTCCAGAATTTTCATGTATTTCATTCAATTCATTATATTCAAATTCTATATTTCTCCATTGTTTTTTTACTTTATTAATTTCTTTTTGATTATCTTTTTCTTTTAAATCTGTAGTAAAATCTATATTAACACTTCCTTTACTATAAATTTCATTAGTTGAAATCGATGTTTCATAAATGTTAACTGTAATTTTAGAATTATCTGGTATACTTCTAAAAATAATATCTGTTGGTACTCCACCAATAGTATAAGTAGTATTATTTTCTAAAATAGTATTTCCATTTTCATCTAAAATTTCTACAAAGTATCTTATATCCGGATCTGTAGTATAACCTTCTAGTAATACCACTAATTTTGTTGTAAGTCTCGATTTTTTTACACTTATAATATTGGCTATAATATCCCAAGGTAACACTTCACTATTATTTATATTTTCTAATTTCACACTTTTATTTTCTACTATATATTCTTTATAATCTAAATTAATTTTTTCTTCATCTAATGTTATATTAAAATTCCAGTTTCCTAAAATTACTGGTTCTACATCGGGATTAATAAATTCCTTATATATTTTTATATCTGTTTCAAAAGTTGATTTATCATTCAACTTATTTCCATCAATTGTATATAATTCGTAAATTATGTATTCTGTATTACTAATTTTATTAAAAATTTCTGTATTCTTATCCTCTAATCCATAAATATCTGTTCCACTTATTATTCTGCTACTATCATAGATTTTCTCAACAAATTTTTCGCTTTCATTTAATTTCAAAGCATATCCAATTATTAAAGTATTTCCATCTACTCCATAATCCATTAAAGTTAAAGTAGCACCATTATTTTCTTTCACAATATTTAACTCAGTTTTTTCTTCATTATAAGTTTGAAACATGCCTATTTTATTTAATGCCCAAGAAAAAATATTTTCATTATATTTAGCATAAGTAAAAATATTGCCAGTTATTATTCCAATTATTATTAATATAGAAGCAATTTTTATCGTAGTATAACTTCGGTATGAATGTTTCTCTTTTTCCTTAAAATTTTCTATTGCAATTTTCGTTTCAAGTTTTTCAAAAATTCTTTTATTAAAATTGTTTTGAAAATTATTTTCCATAGTTATACCCCCTCTCTACTAATGCATTCTTTATTCTTTTTCTAATTCTATGTAATTTTGTATTTATATTAAATTCAGTATAACCAAGTTCTTTTGCTATTTTTCTTGTTTTTTGACCTTCATAATAAAACATTTTAAAAATTTTATAATCTATTTCTGAATTTTCTAATTCTTTAAAAATAATCTCATTTCTTTCTTTTTCTTCTAATACTGCCATTATATTAAAATCCATAGGTGTATTTTCCTCAAGATTTAACAAATTAATAAGTTTTTGATTGTCTCTTAAAGTACTTTTTACTACATTCTTTGTTACTCCAGAAATATATGGTTTTAAAAACTTATCTTTTTTTAACTTTTTTTGATTTTTCCACACAACAAGAAATACATCAGATATCATTTCTTCAACATCTTCATCTCTCAACATATCTCTCGTCATATTCTTAATAATTGTAAAAACATAATTACTGAATTCATTTACAATTTGCTTTATATCTAATTTGCCGTCAACAAAATAAGCTTTTATTAATTTGTCATCTTCCATATTTTCTCTCCTTTCTTAAAAATATTATATCATAATTTCTTTTCACTTATATATTTACATTTTTTTAAAAAAACTTACACAAAATTATAATATTAAATATTTATTTAACTAATTTTTTATCATATATCAACTATAGTATTCATGAAAGTTTAATAATTTTTTATTTATATAATAACAACTTTGTAATATAATTTAAGTATAACATTAATTTCTATTAATCAAATTAAGTTAATTTTTAACTATAAACTAAAAATATTTAATATACTATAAGTTAATTATGTAAGGAGCTTTTATGGAAATTAAAAAAATTGAAACAAATTACAAAAGAAAACTATTTTTTTATGAATCAAAAGTAAGTTCAAAAAAATATAGTGAAAAATATGAAAATCAGATAATAAATATATATCCTGAAATTACTTATCAAAGCATAATTGGTTTTGGTGGAGCATTTACTGAAAGTACTGGATTTGCTTTAAAATCCTTACCTAAAGAAAAACAAGTTAATTTGTTAAATGAGTATTTTTCTAAATCGGGTTTAAATTATTCTATAGGTAGATTGCCAATTGGAAGCTCAGATTTTTCTTTAAAATCTTATTCTTATTCAAATAAAGCTGACTTATCTGATTTTAGTATTGAAAAAGATAAAGAATATATTATTTCAACAGTAAAATCGGCTTTAAAAATAAATCCCAATCTTAAATTTTTAGCATCAATTTGGAGTCCTCCAAAATTTATGAAATCTAATAAAATGTTAGTACTAGGCGGAAAACTTCTAAAAGAACATAAACAAACTTTAGCAGATTATTATTGCAAATATATTAAAGAATATTTCAAAAATGAAATTTCTATAAATTATATAACAGTTCAAAATGAACCTAATGCAATCCAAATTTGGGAATCATGTTTATATTCACCAGAAGAAGAAATGGACTTTGCAATAAATTATTTATTTCCTACTTTAAAAAGGAATGAAATTAATACAAAAATTTTAATTTGGGACCATAATAAAGAAAAATTATTTACTAGGAGTCTAGCTGAATTAAAAGATAATAAATCATTAGAAGCTATTTCAGGAATAGCTTTTCACTGGTATACAGGTGACCATTTTGAAAATATCGAACTTACTCATAATGCTTTTCCAGGTAAATTATTATTCCACACAGAAGGTTGCACAGGATATTCTAAATTTAATCCTAAAGAAGAAGTTAAAAATGCTGAAATATACGGTCATGATATTTTAGGTGATTTAAATTCTGGCATACATGCTTTTATTGACTGGAACTTAATTTTAGATAATAAAGGTGGTCCAAATCACAAATTAAATTATTGCAATAGTCCTGTAATGATAAATAAAGAGAAAGATGATTATATAAAAAATTTAACTTTCTATTACATAGGACACTTCAGCAAATTTATACAAACTGGTGCAAAAAGAATTGCATTTAGCAAATATACCAGCGATATAGAAATAACAAGTTTCATAAATCCAGATAATAGTATTGCTGTAGTTTTAATAAATAGAAATGATTTTAACAAAGAGTATAATTTAGTTATAAAAAATAATATAATTCATGATAATTTGGACAGTCATGCTATAGTTACTTATTTAATAAAATAGTCAAACAATTAAAAAACTGCGTAATTTGCTAAAACTTATTACTTAGCTTTTTCTTTTTAAATAACTATTTTTATTATATCAGATATTTTAATTTTAAAGCTTTTTTCAATATTTTTAATAATTCTAAAGAATTTAGTAAATACTTATTAATAGGTGATATTATGAATAGCTTATATTTAAAAAATAATCCTATTATAATTTTGCAAAACTTGAAGAATACAAAATTGTAGATAACTATGTGAATATTGTATTATCCCGAAAAAATTATAAACTTATAATAACAGCCAGAAATAAAGATTCAAGAAAGCTTTTAGCACCCCAAAATGGAGATATGAATATTCATGTTTCAGAAAGTGTAAATTCTGAATTAGATATTATTTTATTTAAAAATAATTCAGTTGTATATAAAGATTATAGTACAAATTGCGGTTTAGAAATGAGAGATATCTAATTATTTTTCATATAAGATTTCTCTCATTTGTTTTCTTGCTTTATCCATATCTCCTATAAAATAATAAGTTCCATCAATAGTTTTTCCATCAGAATATTCTAAAGACGGAATTTGTAAAGAAATAATATTATTTTTATAATCATCCTTATATCTTAAAAATCCTGGAATATATTTTATATATTCTGAAAAATCAATATTAGTAGTAACACAAGGTAAAAATAAATCTATTAATTCATTTATTTCTTTAAAATCTTTTTTTAAAATATCTTGTATAACCTTTTCTAAAACTACTCTGTGTCTTTCTGTTCTTTTAAAATCATAATTTCCAACTGAACGGTTTCTACAATGTGTTAAAACTTGCACTCCTGTTAAATGTACATTTCCGAATTCAGTTAATTTTTCAGCCTCTCCTCCAGAAACCTTTGCTGTATAATCAACATATTTGTTTATAAAATTCTTTTCATCTTCCGTAATTTCTAAATCTATTCCACCAAGTTTATCAATAACTTTAACAAGTCCAGAAAAATCTATTGTTATATATTCAGATATATCAGTATTAAAATTTTGATTCACAGTTTTTATAACAAGTTCTTCTTTACCTTTAGAAAAAGCTGAATTTATTTTTGAAGCTTTATAACCAGGAATTGTTACATAAGTGTCTCTAGGAATACTTACAAGCTTTACAGTATGCTTATTAGGATTTATTGAAAAAATCATTATAGAATCACTTCTAGAAGCATTATATTTATTATTAATATCTCTTGAATCTACTCCAAGTAATAAAATATTTTTTATATTTTTATACTCTTCTTCAGATAAATTTGGAAGTTCTTTTTCTGTATTTTCATTTATTCCTAAACCAGGTTTCTCTAAAAAATTATAATTTATTTTAGATAACTTAGATTTAAGAAAACTTACTGTTGCTATTAAACTTATAATACTTATCATTATTATTATTGATAAAATTAAAGCTAAAACTTTAAAATAATTTTTATTTTTTTCTTTAATAATATTAATATCTTTTTTAGTTTCCTTTAATTCTCTATTTCTTCTATTTCTAAAGCTATTCCTAGTAATAAATTTAAAATTAGTATTTTTCTTCACTTTATAAAAAAACTCTTTTAAGTTAAAAAAATTCTTCTTAATTTTAAAAACTTTTATAATCACAAATTTTCCTCCAACTTTTTCTTTATTTATAATGTATTCAAAGCTAAGGAAATTATTTATAAAAAATAGGAAATTCTCCAGCGATTAGCCTCGCTGGAGAATCAATAAATAAATGAAACGGTTACATTATTACTTTGTTTTACAAAAAATTTGCTTTCTAGGATTTACCTTATCTTCTTTTTTTGCCTTTTTTCTTTCTCTTTGCTTTTTTTCTATCCCTCTTTTCTTCTCTTCTTTTTTCCTTTTTGTACTTCTGTTTTTCTTTCTTGTTCATGATCTGCTGAGCTCTTTCACTTGGAAAATCCATTTCAAGCTTAGAAGGAGCTTTTTTAATCACTAAATTACTGTACCTGTCTTGTGCAGTTGCCATCTGATAGATGTAATAAACATGCTGTCTGTTTAAAACATCAACCATCTCGACATCCGGACAGTTTTCCTTAACAGAACATGCTAAATAGTTTTGCACATTTTCTTCACCGTGGTTAATCGCTAGGAATTCAATATCATCAAATTGATTGATGAAATCAATCATTCCATCAAGAGTAACATGTGAAGTTTTTTCACGGGTGGATTTAACAACAGCCCTCTTGTGATAAACATTTCCGCCAATAGTAATCATCTCTGATCTCTTGGCATCAAGCAATGTTCTTGCCAAAGTTTCTTCTGCAGCATAACCAGTTAAATGAATCATAGCCCGATTATGCTCCAAAAACATTGGAACATACTGTCTTGCAGGTCCATTGGAAAGCATTCCAGAAGTTGTAACAACAATTCTTGGCCTTGCAGAATTCAAAATGTTGTTCCTTTGTTTTGGATCAACAATTTGTAAGTTCTTTGGGAGAAAATCACTTGTTTCTGGATTAAACCAGTTTAAGATTTTCTGATACTTATAATTCGTATCAATTCCCAAAGGTCCATCAACCCAAATCTCATATTGCTCTGGAATAAGATTTTTATCTTGCAACTTTCTTAAATCGTAAAGCACCTCCTGCATTCTGCCTTGAGCAAAAGCACCTATCAAAATGAATAGATTTTTGCTGAAAGCTTCAAGCAGATTTTGAGTGAAACACACCTTAATATCTTTAGAGTTTGTGTTTCCATAGGTTGATTCGTGAACCATGATGAGTTCCAGTCGTCTAACCCAAGCCGGAATATCTGGAACAGTGAAAAATGGATTGGTGAGTTTGTAGTCACCTGTGAAGAAAAAGTTAATTGGCTTCATAAGGTGGTCTTCACACTGAACCAAAATAAAGCCTGCACCCAAAAGATGACCATTAACAAAATACGTTACCTTGATACCTGGGAGAATTTCGTACGTTTCTTCATAATTCAGTCCTCGGCAGAGTCTCATCGTCTTTTCGACATCATCCTCATTATATAAAGGATGGAATCTCCATGCCTCAACTGGATACTTATCTCTCAGATATTTTGCATTGTCTTCCTGCTGATCTGCCGAATCCTTTAAGAATTTTGGCAAAATCTGTTTTGTAATTTGTGTCATATAAATTGGGTTTCTGTAACCATTTTTGACCATTTTGGGCAAAAGTCCTGTATGATCAATATGGTTATGAGTTACTAAAATTGCATCAATTTTAGTTGGGTCCAAGTCATCCATGTAGTTCAAATGTCTGTACTCGATTTCCTGGAAATATCCACAATCAACTAAGATGTGATACGTCCGTCCATCAACAAATGAAACTTCTAGTAAATTTCTTGACCCTGTTACTTCGTTATGGTACGCTGACAAACAAGCCTTAGAGACTTTTCTTTTTGACATAGAATCCCTCCTATTCTAAACAACACCATAAAAGTTAGTAATTTTGTCTCGCCTCCAATATTTATTGACTTTCTTTACAAAAAACTAATTCTAGTATTTTATTTGTAAAAAAAGTACATGTTTATTATAACACCCTTAGAGAGCAATTACAAACAAAAAGACAAAAAAGTTCACATTTTGTTAAAAAAAGGTTGAACTTTTAATGTTCAACCTCTTTGTTATAAAAATTAGTTTATATTATTGCTTAAATTTTTTAATACTTCTATATTTTTAATCAAGCATCTTATTATATTCCTATAACTTCAAAAAAGTGTTTTTCACTATATTCTTTAATATCTGTTAAATCAATCATAGAATATTTCTCTTTTATTTTTTCAAAATAGTCTGATATATTATCTTTAGAAATAATATTATTACATTTTTCATCAATACTTATTCCTCTTCTTGCCTCTAACCATGGACGTTCATAATGAGTCATTTTCTCTAAAGCCTTTCCATTATAAAAACCAAAATATTTTATTATTACATCTAATAAATTTTTCTTATCTTCATCTAATATTTCAGAAATATCATAATCTAAATATTGTTCAATATTTTTTGAACCATAAAATTTATATTTATAATATATCTCATTGTATACTGGTCCATGTACCCATGCTTCACAATCCGATTTAAATAAAAAGTTACCAAAAAAAGCCTTATAAAAACCTTGTGAATAATATAAAAGTTTTTGCAATGCAAGAGGTGTAATCTCTTCACATTTCATAATAATATATTGAGCAATTAGTTCTATGTCCGACATATTATAATCTGCTTGTTTTATAGCATTAATACTGGTTAAATATGTGTTTTCAGCAATATTATCTTTATTTCTTTCTAATATTTCTAACATATAATTACTACTATTTAATATTTTATATAATTCATCTGAATAAAGTTTGCTTGGAATATCACCATTAATGTATCTAGTTATTGTTACTTCTCCCCATCCTAAAAGTTTAGATAATGGCTTTTTACCAATTTTATATTTTCTTAATATCTCTTCTATTTCTTCAATACTAATAATTTTTTCTTCTTCTCTATATGCTTTATCTATTCTTCTTAAATTCTCATCTATGCTATCTTTTGAAGAAACTGGATTTCCACATTTACTACAATAATCAATAACTTTTATATATTCATATTCTTTTCCTTTAATTTCCTCTTTAGCAACTTTTTCTTTTCTAGTTAAATTGGCAATCTCATTACAAACTTCACAATATTCTTTCAACATATCTTTTCCCTCACTTTTATTATTTAAATAAAAATTTTATATTCTTTTCCCTTTCATGAAATGATACTATTAAAACATATTCACCATCTCTTAATTTCTTTATATTTATTTTAATATAAACTGGAATTTTTTGATATTCTCCCCAATAATTTAATTCATATTCCTTTGAAAAAATATATAATATATCTTTTGAGTTATAATCATCTACTGCATAACAAAAATCTTCTACTTCTATTTCCAATAACATACTTTTTTGATTCTTCGTATTTAAATGATACTTGTTAATAAATTCTATGTTTTTTTCTCTATTTATATCCGAAATTTTAAATCTGTTTGCTTTTATTAATAATTTAAATTTTTCTACATATTTTATTATCTCTTCTTTTGTAAAGTTTAAATATTTATTCGTATGTTTTTGCATGTATTCATAAGACACCACCTTGCTATAAAAGTATCAATTGATACTTTTATGTTACTATTTTTTTTTTATAATGTCAAGCAAAATACTAAAATTATTAAAAAAAGTTGAACTTTTAATGTTCAACCTCTTCTACATCTTCTACTTCTTTAACCATAATAGTTCTAATGTTATTTCTTTTTCCTCCATAAATGTCTGAAAATAAATCATCACCTATTATCATCATCTCTTCTGGTTTTAAACCTAATCTGTTAAAAGCTTTATTAAAATTTTTCTTCAACGGTTTATGTGCAAATCCTATATAATCAATTCCTTTAGCTGAAAAAAACTTTTCAATTTTATCATCTACACCATTCGAAACAACAATTACTTTAAGCTCTTTTTTTAATGTATCAATCCAATCTTGATTGCATTTTGGAATATTTCCCATATCTTTTCTTAAAGTTTCATCAACATCTAAAATTACACCTTTTATACCTTGAGCTTTTAATGCTTTTATATCTTCTATTGTTAAATCTCTTACTTTTTGAATAGTCATATCAGGTTTTATTCTAAAACTCATTACAAAATTCACACATTCAAAAATTTTATCTATAATTCTATCTTCTATTGATTTCACTAAATATCTCCTTTTTATATGTGAGTATTATATCATGATAAATAAAATTATTCAATTGCATAAAAAAAGCCTTGAAATTTAGAGCATCATTAATAAATGCTCCAAATTCCAAGACTAATTAGAGAATTTATATTAGTTGTCGAAGTAAGAATCGCTTGTTCCAAATACTAATGCATTATTTTCGAAACTTGTATTTGTATAAATATTATTAATTTTATTATTTATTTCTTCCATTGGCTTCACCATATAAAACCTTTCTTAAATAAATTTTAACTTGTATGGATTATATCACTAAGCCCATTTTTGTTGGTGTTTTTTATGTGAATTCTAATCTAATTTATTATGTCCTAATAAAAAAGCTTAAATTATATGAAAATAGACTCGTGCAAAGCCCCCGAGTCTAAGTTACTTTTAATACATGTATTATTTTTTGTTCAATATACATCTTTTTGTACTTTGAACTTGAAATAATTTTATTCATAAAAAATGTTTTTTATGTGTTTATTTCTAATATTTTTTGTAACTATTAAATGTTTTAATTGTGAAAAAATTACTTTTAAAAATAAACATTTTATAAATAATTATGCATTATTATAGAATTTGGATCCTTAAAGATTCCTAAATTTGGAGCATTATAAGTAAATATAATAAAACAGATTAAAAGTAAGATTAAGCTTAAAAAGCAAATTGTTTTATTACAGTTATAATTCTCTAACTTAATAATATTATATGAAACTAATTCTGCAATAATTACACCTATAAAAAAACTTGCTATATCTATAATTCCAATATTTTCTCCTAAAACTCCTGTATATGTATAGAAAAAAGCTATTATAAAAATTATTCCTGCTATAATTCCTTTAGTTCTTCCACAAATATAATTTTCGTTTTCTTTGCCAATATAAAAGTATCCAATAACTGTAGTAAGAAGCATAGGGAAAAATATTAATTTTAAATGTTCCCAAGTACTTTCATTTACTGCAGAAAAAAATCCTACAAAAATATTTTCTCCAGACCATTCATAAGTAAAATGTAATAAAGTTCCAAGTATTGAAACTATTATAAAAGATATTATATGAAATCTTTTAATTTTTTCTTTCATAAAAAACTCACCTCTTTAAAGTTTATTTTAAAAAGGTGAGTTTATGCATAGATTATTTTAAATATATATTATTGCAAATATTTTATTTTCCTAATACTTTTTTTGCAACTCTTTTACATTTTCTTAAAATTCTTCGTACTAAACTAACTTTTAAACATTCTTTCATATTCTCAATAACAGGTTTATTATCCAAATTATCAAAGAATTTTTGTCTGTTTTTATGTGGTGGTACATTTTGTCCATGATTATATTTAAAAGCTAATTCTTTATCTACTTCTTCAAAGGTCATATTATTATTTATTTCTTTAAATATTTTTTGTGCTTTATTATTATTTACAGTAAATAAAGATATACCTGTATCATCATTTTTAACTTTAGGTAAGACTTTATCAATTCCCCAAAAGTCTGCCATAGAAAAATCTGTTACTCTATTAGAAATAGCGAACTTACAATCATGACATGATGGTCTTCCTAATAATTCTTTTCCAAAAGCTGTAAAATATGTATTTTCCTCTTCTTTTTCACCATCTTCATATTCTATAATAGGAGTTTGATTTCTCCATCCATTTTCTTTACTTCTAAACCATACCGTTTTTACTTTTTTGCTGTTTTTTTCTTCTAATTCTTTTACATATTTATCAAAAACTTTTTGAGAAGGATTTGCATGACATACAACATCACATATAACTAATTTTTCATAATCTTTTTTTAAATATGTTTTTAAAGCATTACATTGACAAGGAGTTCCTGTAAATAATACAAATTTGTCTTGTTTTAAAAAATTTTCAACTTCTCTATATGAGTTTCCTATATCGCTCCTTAAATATTTCGAGCCTTGAAATTTTTTACATTCTTCTATTGTTTCATAATGATTATGTCTAACTTTTAAATTTTCATCATATTCTACTCCAAAAACAACACCATTTTTTTCTATTACATATTTAGCAAGTATATAAAACATTCCTCCAGAAGCACTATTTTTAAGTTCTTTTTTATTCTTATTTATAGCCATATAAACTTTTTCTGTTCCTTTAGAATCATTAAAATTACTACAAATATTTTTACACTTATTACATTTTATACATTTTTTTTCATCAATTTCTGGATAGAAAAATCCTTCACTATCCTCAACCATTTTTATTGCACTTGTTGGACATCCTATTGTACATAAAGTGCAACCATTACAATCTTTTTTATTATATGTTTTTAAATATTCATTAATCATATTTCAACCTCTTTATGTAATTTTATTTTATCTTTTACAAAATTTAGTACTATATGTATTGAATCTTTATTTACAAACCAAGCAAATACTATTGCAACTATTATTCCAATAATATTTAATATTAAATTATTTAAATAATATATAGGTAGAATTATTAATAAAACAATTATTGATATTAAAATAAATTTTTTATCTATATCAATTTTAAAATATCTTTTTTTAATATCATATAGCCTATATAAAGACATTACAAAATATGCTGTAAGTGTAGAAATTGCCGCAGCAAATAATCCTAAAAATTTAATTAATAATAAATGTACTACAATATTTATAATTGCAGAAACTGCTGATGTATTTGCAATTGCTTTGGTATTTTTCTTTGCAACATAAATAACACTAATTAATCCAACAACAACATTAAATATTGAACCTAATATCATAATTGGAACTAAATAATATCCTTCAGAAAACTTCTCATTAATCATTATAGGATATACAACTGGTATGCATGCAATTATTCCAAATCCCATAGCAACAAATAGTTTTAATACTTTATTAAACATTTTATTTAAAAATTCTTGTATATCTATATCATTAATATGAACTGCAACCATTTCTGTCCAACTCATATTAAAAATATTATATAATGTTATATATACTGTAGAAAATTTATGTGCAGCTGATAAAATTCCATTTTGTCCAACTCCTAATATTGCTGAAACAATAACTCTATCTGATGCATTAAATACCCACCAAGAAATTGAATTTGGAATTAATGGAATTGAATACTTCCATAATTTTTTTAATAATTCATATTGAAATTCTTTAACACTAATATATTTATATAATTTTAAAATAATAAACAAATACATAAAACAAGCAACTTGTCCTAACATGCTACCAAGTAGCATTCCAATTGCACCCAATTTTATAAATATTAAAAATATAATATTGGCAATTATTGTTACAAAAGCACTTATAAAACTTCCTATTGCATATTGTTTATTATCTCCAACTCCTCTTGCAATTTGTTGAAATAATGATGTAAAAATATAAGCTACAACATTTGTTGCTAGAAATATTTTATACTTATTATGAACAAGAGGTGATATTACAAAAAATATTAATAAATAAATTATACATTGTATAATTACTGAAAAAAAACCTGTACTTATTACACTTTTTTTATCTGTTTCGTTTTCTCTGCATTCTATTAACCTTCTAAATAAAGCTTGTTCAACTTGAAAAGTTACTATTGGTAACAATAAGGAAACTAATGTATTTAATAAGTCTACTATTCCATATTCTTCTGTTGAAAGAATGCCTGTATATAATGGTAATAAAAAAAATGTTATTAATTGTGTGCATATTTTTCCAATAGTCAATATTGCTGTGTTTTTTACTAATGTTTTTTCCCTACTCATTTACTTCCCTTCTAACTATTTATTGCTTTATTTAACCAATCTATAGATTTTTTTCTTTCTTCTTCAAGTTTTTTATTAGCCTTATCATAATCTATTTCTTTATCATAATCTAATTTTTCAAATTCTACTATGTTATTTATAGCTCGTTCTGCTATACCCAATTTTTCTAATAAGTTAGTTACTCTTGAACCTGTTTTCCTATGAGGAATTACCCAAAATTTTTTATTAAATATAATTGAAAAAACTGTTGCATGAAAGGAAGTACAAACAACATATTCGGCATTTTTTATTAAATTAACAAATTCAAAAGGATTTGAAGCATATGCAGATTTTAAATTATTTTTTTTATATTTATTTTCTCTTACTTCGAAATGAACTATTTTTAATCCAGTTTTATTTGCTAACTCATTAACTATTTTTCTATATTCACTATCTGAATCTAGTACATAAGCCAAAATATATTTCTTATTTATCAATCTATCTTCTCCTATCATTTTATCCCAATCTTCTTTATGTAATAACATTGTAGGATCAATAACAACTTCAATTGGTTTATTAATTCCTATGCTTTCTAGCAATTTTTTTCCTTCTTCTTCTCTAACAGAAATAAAATCAATTTTAGAAATTTTATTTTTATATATTTCTTCTTCATTTCTTGATAATACTGTATTTCCAATACTTGCTCCATAAGAAATTCTTTTAGTACCGATAGGTCCAAAATTCAAAGTATAAGAATCACATAATCCATGTGTTAATTCTGAATTCCAAACTTGATCACTTCCTGTTATATATATATCTGCATTTGGTGGATTATTTTTTAAATCATTTTCTGATATATATTTTTTAGGCGTTAAAACCAACCTTTTTTTTATACTTTTATTAAATTTATAGTATTTTATAATTTTCTTTCTTAAAAAGACTATATTTGATATTAAAGATTTTATAAATTTTTTTATATTACTTTTGTTTATATGTATTAATTTATAAACTTTTTTTATTTCTTGATTTTCATAATTAATTATTTCTATATCGTTATTCTCACTTAATTTTTTTTGTAAAGCAAAAACTTGTAAAAAAGCGCCATAATTATGTGCATTATGAAATGTTATAATTTTTATTTTTTTCATTTAATTTCTCCTATTATAGTATCTTTGTATATTTAAATATAATTTTTTAATAGCTCTATTTTTTATTTTTTTCTTGAATAAACAAAATAAGTAATAAATTCTATGTAATAAAAAAATCAAAATTAATTTTAAAAACTTTCTTTCTTTTAATAATATTTTGTAATAATAAATCAAATATGATATTTCATATCTTCCTCCTTTAATTTTCCAAGGTTTTTCTTTTCCAGCATAATGAATTATATATGCTGGTTCATCTTTATCATAATAACATATATCTTTTAATATAAAATTATATCTGTTGGGAATTATTTTAATTTCATTACAATATAATAGATTTAAAACATCTTGATCCGGATATTTTAATATATCTTTTTTATTTTTAATAAAGTTTGTTATTTCCTCAATTGTATATTTTTTTCTCAAATCTTTGAGATTTATTAATAAAACTCCAGAATTAACATAAATATAATTATCTGGTAAACTCAGGCGTTTCTTTTCATCACCATGAGCTGCACTTTCATCCTTACACGCAACATATAAACTTTTAGTATTTAGTTCCATATTATACAAATCCGAAATATCTGAATTTATTAAAATATCCGAATCTAAATATAAAATTTTATCAATGTTTTTAGGTAAAATAAATTGACAAAATAATCTATTATACGCTTCTATTCCAAAAAAAGCTTTTTTTCCATCTGAAACAGGCATATCTTTCAAATTATTTATTGGGGATTCTATAATAATTAATTTCCCATGACATCTATTTTTTACAAAAATCTTTGCTTCTTTTTTCTCTTTTTCTGGTATTTCATTATTTAATAAAAAAATATTCAAAAAATCATCATTACTATCAGCTAAAGACATTAACATTTCTTTAGCATATTTTAAAAATTTCCTATTCGTAGAAATTAAAATGTTCATTTTGGTCTCCTATTATATATTTTTTTTAAATATCCTCTAATTATTATATATAAATATAGTAAAATTACATTATTATCTATATATAGAAATATGAAAAATTTATAAAATTTTTTTAGATTTTTGATTTCTAATATGCTTTTTTTTATTTTTTTATTTTTTAAGATTTTTTTTAAATCTTCAAATTCGTTAATTTGAGATAATTCTGCTTCGAAAATTTTTATTTTTCTATAATCTATTAATTTTTGAAAATTATCATTATATATATTATTCTTTTTTAATTCTTCTTTTATTTTTTCTATCGAATAAAAATAACCTTCTATCTTACGTTCAACATTACCTTTTTTAGTCAAGCTATTAATATTAGCAGTTTGTTTATACAAAATCTCATCTAATACATAAATTTCTGAAATATTTTCAATATATTTAAACATAAAAATAGTATCTTCCATAAAAGATGTATTTTCATCAAAGCGTAACTTGCCAATCTTCTCTTTTACTAATAAATACCCCCATGAAACACCTCTTATTTCTCCCGAAACAATTTTAGTTAAATAATCCTCTCTACGATATAATGAAATAGATTTATCATTATAAAATTTAGTTCTTACTAAAACATCATCACTTTTTTGTTTTTCTATTAACTTTTGTATACAATACAATTCTAAATAATCATCTGAATCAATAAAAAAAATATATTTACCCTTCGCATTATCTATTCCTATATTTCTAGAATTTGAAACACCAGTATTTTTTTTGTTTATAATTTTTATACGTTTATCTTTAACTGCATATTTCTTACAAATTTCTATGCTTGAATCTGTTGAACCATCATTTATTAAAATCACTTCTATATCTTTATACGTTTGATTAATTATTGAATTTATACATTTTTCTAAATAATTTTCCGAATTAAAAATTGGAACAATTATACTAACCTTATTATTCATTATGCTCCTTTACTTATTAAAAATAGTATTGTATGGAATAATCGAATAGCTATCTCCAAAAACTGTTTGCATATATACATTTATAAATAAAACAATAAATAAAATCATAACTATTAAAGCTTTTAAATTAATACTTTTTATATTTTTTATTAGTAATGGTATAAAAAATATATTTTGCAAATAAAAATACCAAATTATTCTATCCGCAACTGGAATAAATTTAGATAATATTGCTGTTCCAAAAGTAATTAACTGTAAGATAAAATATATGTCAAAATATTCTGATTGCTTTTTTAATTCTTTTTTTTCGACTATTGCTAACATTAAAACTATAGAGCTTAATATTATTTCATGTATCAAAAATTCATTTAAGTCAAACTTTGAGTTAATATAATTACCATATTTAGTAAAATTAATAATAATGAAAATAGCAATAATAGCTAAAATTGGAAATATTACAAAAAGAAACATATTCTTTCTTTTTTTCCAATTTATTTTTGTTAAAAAGTAAATTGGAATATATACTAACGACATTAAATGAAAACAACTTGCTAAAATTACCAATATAATGTATTTTTTAAAATTATTTTCTTTAATATATTTTAAAGAATATAGTAATATACTCATCGCTATTCCTTGTCTTACAATATTTAAAGTTAAAAAATAATATCTTATAAAAAATACTAATAATATCGAAAATCCTACATTTACAGATTGATCTTTTATTGCTTTTGTCAAAAATATAAATGTTATTATTGTACATACAATAAATAGCCAATCCGGATTTGCATTAGATATTATGTAAATAAATTTAACCAAAAAATCAAATGGTATTTCGGTAAAATACTGTGGCATTTTTTCTTCTCCAATTAAGAAAAATCCATTTGTATATATTTTAAGATAATCCCATCCAACATTGTATCTAACTGCAGAAAGTATTATTAATGGAAGAAACGAAACTAATATTTTAATAAAAGAATCTTTCTTTTTAAACATACTTAAAAATTTATACAACATATATGACATACAACTACTTATAAGATATATTCCCATTTATATTTCCTCTTTTAAATAATATTTTTCTAATTCAGCAACTATATCATTAATTATATACTTTGAATTTTTGAATTGTTTAAAATTATCCACACGATCAATAGCTTCGCAATTAATTATTTCAGCCCATTTTTGAGGAGACTTTTTCAAAGAAATAAATTTAAAGTTAGAACTTAATTTTGCCTCAATTGGTATTACATTTTCTGAAGCATAGCAAGGTAATCCAGATGCTTGGGCTTCAATTAACACAATTCCTAAACCTTCATACAAACTTGGCATTATAAATAAATCCATTGCTTGTATATATTCATTAACGTTATTTTGAAATCCCATAAAAATTACTTTATCATTTAAATTTAATTTTTTTACCTTATTTTTTATCTTATTTTCTTGTATTCCAGTTCCAATTAAAATAAGTTTATATTTTGAATTAATTTTGGTTAATTCTTTAAAAACATCAATTAAAAATTTATGATTTTTTTGTGTAGTAAATCTACCTATATGTCCAATTACAACTTCATCTTTCGATAATTTTAATTTTTCCCTTATCTTATTTCTCGCAATTTTATCAAATTTAAACTTATCATAATCTATTGCATTATTAATAACTTTAAATTTTCTCGTATTAACTACTTTTTTTCCAAATAACCACTCTCCTGCTTTTTTTGAACAAGCAAAAAAGTCCGTTGAATATTTTATTAATGGTATTTTTAATAAATTTCCTACAAATTTCTTAAATGGATTTTTTGTTTGAAAATCAATATTATGACTATGTGAAATTCTAATAGGTATTCCATATTTTTTTGCATATTTTAACACTAAAAAATTTTTACTTGAAGAATGTAAATGTACTACTTTATATTCGTGATGCTCTTTAAAAAAATCGTCTAGTATTTTTGAATACTTAATAAAATCTATTGGGGTTTTTATCCACATTCCATTTAATTTGTATATTTTACAACCAAATCTCTTAATTTCATTTTCAAGTTCATATTCATTTCCATCATCAAGCAATAAAAAATCAATTTGTATTTTCTCGTCAAATTTGGGTAACCAACTAATTATTAAACTTTGGATACCACCTTTCAACATCCTATCAACAAAGTATAATACTCTTATTTTTTTATTTTCCACATTAATCCCTTTTCCTTATTTTTTACAAAATTTTTAATTTTCTTATATATACCTGCTTTTATCAAAAATATTCTAATGTTTCTTTCTAAAATTACTTTAAAATTTTCTTTAAAATACTTTTCAAAAAAAGCATCAATTTTCATTTCATTTATATCAGAGAAAAATTCTTTTCTTTTATTTGGCAAATTAACACTATTTAACATTTCTTTAACATCATTCGTTAATTCTTTAACATTTACTTTAGTATAAGAAAAGTTCTCTTTAATCTTACTAAAAATTAACTTTCCCTTTTTAGTATTTATTAGCATTCTAGAAGTTCCAATATCATCATCTAAGTCTTTATCAAACTTTTCTGCTATAAAGCAATCCCATATTGTAAAATCGCTTTCGTGTTCTAATTTTTTAAATGCACAACTATAACAAGAAGGTCTATCAGATAAATCTCCAAAAAAAGCTCTCAAAAATGGATCCGTCTCCACACCTCTATAATATTCTTTATTTTTACTTTTTAATGTCATAGTTGAATATTTAAATCCATATTTACTTTTATCTCTAAATAATACTTTCTCAACATTTTCATCATTCAATTTGTTTTTCTTTATATATTCAAAATATTTTTTCCAAACCAAAGGAGATGGTACTGCATGACACATTACATCTACAGTAACTAAATTTTCATACTCTTTTCTCAAAAATTTTTTCAATCCTTCAACTTGACAAGGAGTACCACTAAAGCAAACATATCTTCCTGTTTCTAAAAATTGTTTAATTTCTTTATAAGAATTACCTAAAAAACTTTGAACATATTTTGAGCCTCTTAATTTAGTTAAATCTTCTTTATTTTCAATATATCCATGTATTACATTATAATCTTCATCAAACATTGCTCCATATACTACACCTTTTTTCTGTAATACATATTCTGCAATAGGTGAAAATGCTCCGCCAGATGTACTATCTTTTCTAATATTATCCTGTTTATGATTTAATACATAACCTTCTTGGTCTCTTTTATTTTTCTTAGCATTTAGTACTGGGCAAGTTTTATCACATAAACCACAATTAATACACTTTTCTTCATCAACTTTTGGGTATAAAAATCCCTCTTCATCTTCAACCATTTCTATTGCTTTGGTTGGACATATACTCTTACAAGCTGTACAACCACAACACATCGATTTATTTTCTATTTTAATCATATTAACCTCTATTTAATGCTTTTTCTAAAAATTCTTTAGAATCATTTCTAAATTCTTCTAATTTCTTATTAACATCTGAAAAGTCTATATTCATTTCAATAGCTTTATCTATATCTTCATCGCCTTCCAGTAATCTTTCTTTTAAATTAACAGTCCCTAATAAAGAATCTAAACGCGAATTAGTTGATACTTTTGATTTTCTATTGTATCTTCTAAAAACAAAAAATTTTACATTATTAATTAAAGAAAATACTGTTCCATGGAACGAATCTGTGCAAACATATTCTGCATTTCTAATCAAATTCAAAAATTCTGCAGGTCCAATATCATAAGGTACTTCATCAGCAAATACATCACTATATTTCACATATTCATCACAATGATTAATTGAAACAATTTTATAACCTGTTTTTTCTTTTAATCTTTCAGCAAACTTTCTATACTCAATGCTATTTCCCAAAAAATAACAAAATATATATTTTCCATTTACTATAGGTCTTTCTTCTTGAATATCCATCCACTCTTCTTTATTAAATAATAAAGTTGGATCACAAACTACCTTTGCATCTCTATCTGTTAAATCTTTAATAATTTTTTTTCCTGATTCTTCTCTTGTAGATAAATAATTAATTCTATTCAAAAATTTCCTATATAATGATTTATATTTTTCCGGAATTGAAGATACTCCAAAACTTGTAGAAAATGAAATTTTATTAATTTCATCAGAAACCCAATTTAAAGTATAATAATCTGATACAACATTTACTGGAAGCCAAAGCTGATCACTTCCTACTAAAACATTATCAAATTTTTTACAATACTCTTTTAATTCTGCATAAGTATTAATTTCTTTTGATAATCTAAATTGATTTCTAAATTCTTTAAATTTCTTTTCTCTTATAGAAATATGTTTTTCTAATTCTTTATTAATTTTCTTATCTAATTTTAATTTTATCATTCCTAATTTAGATTTTATAAATGTAAAATTAAATATTTGACTCATGTAATATTTTCTTTTTCCTTTTTTAAAGTCAATATTTTTATCTATATTTATAGTTTCATTTTCAATTTTTAAACTATCTAAAAATTTTTGTGTAGCATACGCTTGTAATAAACTTCCATAATTACTCTTAAAGTAACATGTTACTAATCCTGTTTTTTTCATATTTATAATCAATCCTTTTTATAATTTCTTACTTATCTTTTTTAATTAAATTCTCTTTCAAATAAAATCATATTTTAATTAATATTAAATATTAATATTTTCTATACTTTTTTTCCTATTCTAAAATACTTTACTATCAAATTACATACTTTACATAAAATATATGCTAATATTATAGATATAATAATAGTTGATATAACTTCAATTAAGTAGTATTTATTCTCAAATCCATCTATAATGTCAATTGGACCTACACAGAAAATATAATGAACTATATATACATAAAGTGATATTTCATCCAACTTGTCTATTATCTTTAGAATTTTTTTATTTTCTATGCATAATTTAATTTTTTTTGACCATATAAAAATGCATATTGCAATTATTGTTTGTGTAATCAATACAATAAAATTAGTATAAATTACTGTATTATCCAAATACACATTTCCCAGAATTCTAACTATCATTGCCAAAATTATTATAATTGCTATTACTGTATTTTTTATTTTAAATATATTTTTATTCCAATAACTATAATAGTAAGTCAAAGAATATAATAGAACTAAAAAAACATATCTACCAATTTTTGTATTTATAAATGAAATACCTATTGAAATAGCAAATAAAGCAATTAATATATATTGTGGCTTCTTATTCCTAAAATATTGTAATAACGGAGTTATTAAATAACATATCATTATTATTGTTAAGAACCACAAGTGTTCTAACCCTTGTGTAGCTCCAAAAAAGCCTTGTAAATTGAACGTATATGAAATTATGCTTTTTATTGATATAAAATTAGTCTTATTAAAAATTAAATACAAAATATTTACTATAAATGTCCAAATCCATAGTGGTATAAAAATTCTAATTGCTCTCCTTAAATACCAAGATTTAATATTATCTATTTTTTTCTTTCCAAATAAATAACCAGATATAATAAGAAAAATAAAAACACCTACATTAAAAAATTGTCCCATTATGTTTCCGATTTTATTTTGCATTTCATTAAAAAAATGACAACATAGAATCATTATCATTGAGAAAATTCTTAATACTTGTATATTCATGTCTTTTTTCATGTCTTTCCCCTTTATTATTATACTAATTGATTAATTATATAATTTTCTATATTCTTTACACATTTTTTTAGTACTATATTTATCTATTACATCTTGTATACTATTATTTTTTATATTTTTTACATCTACACTCTTTTTCCTTATATTATTTATAGTTTCAATATAATTTTCTAATTTACTACATAAGAAACCATTTAAATTATCTTTGATAACATCGTTATTTCCAATAACATTACTTACAACACAAATTTTTTTCAAAAACATTGCTTCTAACAACGAAATAGGTAATCCTTCCCATAAAGATGTTAGTATAAATATATCATTTTCACCAAGTATTTTTAACGCTTCCTCTCTTGATTTCCATCCTGTTACTTTAATATTAGGAGAAGTTAATTTATATTTTAATTCTCCATCCCCTATCCAAGTAAACTTTAAATTTGGAAATTTTTCTGCAATCTTATTAAATAATTCAGGATTTTTTTGATAACCAATTCTTGCAGAAGTACATATCTTTAAATTAGAAAAATCTATTTTTTTATCTTCTATATTTTCTATTTCACGGCTTAGTTTTTCTATATTAATTCCATTATTAATGCATATAGAATTTTTACTTAATTTTAATGCTTCTTGATATTCTCCATAAGAACACCCCACTATTGTGCATTTTCTCAGTGTCCCAACTTTTTCTAGGCCCCAATATATTAACCTTTTAAAATTTGAACAGTCTTTCATTAAAAAAGAAAATCCGTGTGGGTTATACAACACAGTTTTCTTATTATAATTTGTCGCAAATCTTCCTATAAAACCAGCCTTTGAAGAATGTAAATGTATGATATCTGGATTTTCTTCTTTTATAATTTTCTTTACTTCCAAAAATGCTTTTAAATCTTTAATCGGCTTAATGCTTCTTGTAAAATTTTTCACCTCTATAAATTTTATATTGTTATTAAAATAACTTTTAAAATTTTCTGGTGTTTCTACTCTTTTTCCATAAGCTACTACTATATCAAACTCATCATCTGTATTATTTATTAAGTCTACCAAAAAAGAAAATATTCCACCACCAAAAGACTCTACTATATGTAATATTTTTTTCTTTTTCATTTACATAGCTCCTTCCTTTTTGGCTATAGAAATTACTGTTTTTAATAATATTTCAACATCAAAAGAAATAGATTTCTTACTGTTATATTCCAAGTCATATTGTAATCTCTTTTCAAATGTTGTATTTGATCTTCCCGATACTTGCCATAAACCAGTAATTCCTGGTTTAGAAGCTATTATTGTTTCATAATATTGTTCCATATCAACTTTTTCTTCAGGTAAATATGCTCTTGGACCAACTAAGCTCATATCACCTTTTAAAACATTTATAAATTGAGGAAATTCATCTAAACTTGTTTTCCTTAAAATATTTCCCATCTTTGTTATTCTTGGATCATTTTTTAATTTTTTATATTCACTATATTCTTCTCTAGCATCTGTATCTTTTTCTAATAGTTCTTCTAGAATTTGTTCTGCTCCGACAACCATACTTCTAAATTTATACATTTTAAAAATTTTACCATCTTTTCCAATTCTTTCTTGAGAATAGAAAATTGGTCCTTTATCTTTACAAATTCTATTTCCTATCCAAACTATAACTGTTAATGGAATAAGAATTGCTATTCCAACTATTGCTCCAATTATGTCTATTATTCTTTTTATAAATAATGTAAATCCTCTTGATATGTATCCTAATGTATCTAATGTTAGTTCCCCAACATTGTAAGTTTTCTTTCTTCTTAATGTTACAAGCATTGTAATTAATGCTATTTTTAAATCAACTAAAAATGTTCTTCTATAATGATATCTCAAATCCATATCTAATCTTTCAGAAAAAGCAACTCTTTCTCTTCCAGATATTTGAAACACTCCAGTAAGTCCTGGTTTATGTTGTACTATGTAATTATAATATTTTCCCATTCTTTCTTTTTCTTCAGGTAAATATGGTCTTGGTCCAACAATACTCATTTCACCTTTTAGAATATTTATAAATTGAGGAAATTCATCTAAGCTTTTTTCTCTTAAAATTTTACCAAATTTTGTAACTCTTGGGTCATTTCTTAACTTTCTGTATTTTTCATATTCTGCTCTAATTTCATCATCTTTTAGCATATTTTCAAGTATTTCATCTGCATTATTAACCATTGTTCTAAATTTATACATTTTGAAAATCTTACCATTTTTTCCAATTCTTTCTTGTGTATAAAGCACTTTTCCATAGTCTTTATTTTTTACATTTTGAAAAAACACTACTATTGCTAATGGAACAAATATTATAAGACCTATTAATGATATAAATATTTCTACAATTCTTTTTATAAAAGCTTTTATTCCTGAAATTGTAATTCTATATATTTTATGAAATGCATTTTCATTTAATCTAGCAACATCAAATGGTATTGCAATTTCTTGTTCTTCCATGCCCTAAATTCCCCCAAAAAACTTTTTAATATCTTTTGTTATATTTGCATAGTTGCAATCACAAATAATTATAGCATATGAATTTTACGGATTCAACCTTTTAAACGTATTTTTTTGTTTCATTTTGTTTTCTTTTGTAACTTTTTGGAAACATATTTTTACCAGTTATTATACTAATTTTTTCTTCTATTTCTCCTTTTACTTCATATACTCTATAAAAACTATATGTATTTTAGGTGATGATTTTGAAAAGATTTAAATTTTTTATTTTTAATACTTCTATTTTAATTATTACCTCTTTAATTTTTAGAGGAATAGATATTTATTTTACTGCTTATGTTTCTCAAAAAATTGGTGCAGAATATGTGGGTATTTATCAACTTGTTATGAGTGTTTATCTTTTTGGAATTACTCTTGCAACTTCTGGTATTAACCTTGCCGTAACAAGAGTTGTTGCTGAAGAACTAGCATTAGATAATCTTGGTGGTATAAAAAAAGTTATGAAACGCTGCATCTATATTACTTTAATCACCAGTATTTTTACTAGCACTATTTTTTGGATTAATTCTGATTTCATAATCACTAAATTTTTACATAACAAAGTGGATAAATCTGTTATTCATCTTGTATGTCTTGCTCTTCCACTAATTTCTATGTCTTCTGCAATATCTGGTTATTTTTCAGGAGTACGCAGAGTTTATAAAAATGCAATTGGTCAATTTATTGAACATATAGCAAAAGTAATTGTTTGTGCATATTTAATTAGCTTATTTTTACCTAAAGGAATAAACTATTCTTGTTTTGCTTTAATCTTAGGAGATTTAATTTCTGAAATTATATCTTTTATTTACATTTATATTATTTTCTTGTTAGATAAAAGAAGATATAATAATTCAGTCGAACTCTTATACAAAAATAATTCTAGAAGTTACACAAACAAAATTCTTAGAATTTCTCTTCCAATAGCAATTACTTCTTACGTACGTTCTGGATTAAGTACTTTAAAACAATTAATTATTCCTTCTAGTTTAGAAAAAAGTGGTATTACATGTACCTCTTCTCTTGCAAGTTATGGTATTATAAATGGTATGGCACTTCCTATAATCATGTTTCCTGATATTTTAGTAAAGTCTTTTGCAAGCTTGCTTATTCCTGAATTTGCAAGATACCATGCAAAAAAAGACTACAAAAGAACAAAACAAATGACCACATTATTACTCTTAGGAATTTTTGGTGCTTCAATTTCTTTAAGTATATTTTTATTTATTTTTTCAGAAAAACTAGGAGAAATTATTTATAAAGACTCAAGTAGTGGTCTTTATATTAAAATTTTCGCTCCTCTTGCCACATTTATATATGTAGATACTGTTATAGATAGTGTACTAAGAGGTCTAGATACTCAAGTTGGTGTTATGGTTACAAATATATTTGATTTACTACTTAGTGTCAGCTTTATTTACTTTTGTGTTCCTAAACTTGGCTTAGTAGGTTATATTATTTCAATTTACATGAGTGAAATTTTAAATTTTACTATGAGTTTACATCAACTAATAAAAATTGTATATTTAAAAAAAGCAAAGACTTAATTTTACATAGTCTTTGCTTTTTACTTTTAGAATATTTTTAAGCAACTTTTTCTGTGTAGTTAATTACTATCCTATTAAGTTTAATGTATCATCCAAAGCTTCCATACCTTCCAAATTGTAATATGAATCTGGAACATCTCCAACAATAACAGCTTCAGTTAAAATTACATCTGTTTTAATTTCTTTTCCAAATGTTGAAAATGGAGTTAATATTCTCACAGTTGAATCAATTTGCAAATAAATTTTATGTTGCGTTTGATTTATGCCAACAGACTTAAATTCTGTTATCACATTATAATTCATTCTTCCAGCACTTTCCAGTTCAAGTTCAAATTTTGGTTCAAAGTTTTTGAGTGCACTTATTCCACTAACTGATCCCATATTTATAAAAACTTTAATTCTTGGAATTTTATCAAATTCTTCTTGTATATTTTTAATAATTTCACTTACAATTTCATTAATCGTTATAACATCTGCTTTAATAAGTGAAATTTTTCCTGCAGTATCTTTTTCAATTTTTATTAAATTATCATAAGAATAATTTTTCATTACTTTATTAACTTCATCATTAATTATTTTAACACCTTTAGAAGATGCTGCAGTTTCACAAGTTGCTTTAAATACTGGATATGCAGAATGCCAAAATAAAGAAAGTATTACAATAATTGTAATTAAAGCAATTATTAATAATATTTTAAAACTTTTTATCTCTCTTAAATTTGGAAGTTTTATCCTTTTTCTAGAATATAATTTATCTTTCATTTCACCTCCTATAGAAAAAACTAGGTATTTAATTTAGAAACTTCTTATTATATAGAAAAGGAAAAGAGAACTTTCCCTTTTCCTTTTCTTATCTCATTATATACAATCTATCTCCAATATTAATCCTGTCTGGATTCTCTATATTATTTAATTTTATAATATCACACATTGAAACTTTAAATTTTTTTGCAATATTCCAAAGTGTATCACCTTGTTTCACAAAATACATATACATTTTATAGTCATTTTCCTCATCTAATTCTTTTGATATTACATTTTCAATAATACTAATTTTTTTCAAATTTGTATTTGACTGTTTAACTAAAATTTCTACTTCACAATCCACATTTTCGTTACTAACTGTGAATTGTTTTTTCATTATTTCAAATTCTAGTTCACCTTCCTCTCCTTCAAATTTAGTTATAAATGGTATTGCAACTTTTTTCACATTTAAACCATTTCTATTATCTGCTTCATAATAGAATTCTAAATTAAGCTCGCACTCATAATTTTGAAAATTTCCAGATTTATTACTTTTTACATTTTTACAATTTATTCCAACATCATAAATACTTAAAATATCCTCTACTAAAACTCTTTCATTAATATTAACTTTTTCAGATTTTGTAGTACTACTTATTTGAACTTCCACATCTTTTTTTGTAAAGTCTATTGCATTTTTAATTCCATACATATCTTGAATAACTTCAATCGTTTTTGTTTCGTAAGCTTCTACAGAAACTTCAAAATCTATTTGACAGCTAATACTGTGCATTTCTTTTGAGTTTACTTTAAAAAGCATATTTATAATTGTATATTCCACATTACATTCATTTGTATCTGCTATTTTTTCTATGTCTATAAAACTCATTACTGGTATATTTGAACTTGCTACTCCAATTCTTCCGTCTTCAGCTAAAAATATTATTTTAATCTTAGCATCTGCTTTTGCAAGAACTTTATTATAACTTATTTTATTTTCTAAATTACAAATTTCTATATCTGTTTTTAGTATCTCTGCTATATCAAATGAGCTATCACAAGATATATCTTCTTTTATGGATGTTTTTACCTTATTAGTCCCTATAATTGATTTTATGTTTAAAGTTTCTTTTAATTTTTGTACATCTTCAATTTCTTCAAAATCATTATTTATTTCGATTTCGCTTTTCTCAAATACTTCACTTTTTATTCGTAAATTTGATTTTACAGAAATTTTTCTTTCATTTAATACCTTAGCTTCAATATTTTCTAAGTAAACCTTCTCTTTTGCAATAGAAACTTCTGTAATATTTGTATCTTCTATGGTTTCTACAAAACTTAGAGTTGTTTGCATACTTCTTGTCTCGCCATTATCTGCAAGATATACAATATATGTGTCTATATTTCCGTCCACTCTAATTCTTCCTGTGCTTATCTCTTCTTTATAAATGTATGCAATCCCATTTGTATTAATGATATTAACTATATCTGGCTTTATATCTGGTACAATTATATCTCCATTTACTTCAATTCTTTTCGTATTACTAGCTGTTTTTTTGTTTATGACTACAATGTTTTTTTCCATAAAAAATCCTCCTTAAATGTTATCTTTTATAACATCTTATGAGGTAAATAAAAAAAAATTCCTAAAACTTAGGAATTTTCTATTACAGGTTGTTGACTAACCCTTGTTTTCTTAACTTCTAATTGTGGTTGTACTAATGGTTCATACGTTTCGCCATTATACATACTAACTTCTACTGAACGAGTAAAAAGGTCTGTATAATTGTATGAGCCTACCCTATCAGCATCTTCAAATTTTACTCTAAAATAGCTTTGATAAACATTTTCAATTATTGCTGATTTTTCTTGTGGTTTACTTCTCTTACCAGGAGACTCTTTTATTATAATTTTTTGTCCTATGTTTTCTCCGATATTTTTTCTTAAGTCTGCAATTTCAGATCTGTAAATTCCCATTTTCCAATCACCTACTTCTTTCGATTTGATGACATTTTTATATCACAGGTGTACTAAAATGTCAAAAACCGACAAGTTGGTCGAATTTTCTGTATCTTAGTATTTTCAGTAGTTTCATGGTTTGTTTGTTTGTTTTTATCTTTTGTATTACATATATATTGCATTTTTGTAACATGCTTTTAAAATGCTTTCTTTTCTAATTTATTTTCCTCTTCTAAATGTTTATGGCTGTACTTTAATTTTGTTGCCATACCACCTCTTATATGCCTTTCTGCTTTATTTTTGTCTAATACTTTTCTAACTTCCATAGCTAAAGCATAATTTATATTTATTAATCTTTGACTAACATCTTTATGTATGCTACTTTTACTAATACCAAACTTTTTAGCAGCTCCTCTTACTGTATCTTCTGTTTCAATTATATAATGTGCAACAGCTATTGCACGTTCTTCTATAGATAAACCTTTCATAATTCTAAAAAACCTCCAAATGTATACTTTCATTTTAAGTGTATTCATTGTAAGGTCGTACTAGAACAGAAAAAATGCTAGCTTAAAAAGCTAGCATTTAACTCACTTTATATACTTTTTTGTATAATTTTTATATTCTTTATATTTTCTATATTAGTTTTTAATATTTTAGTTTCTTTTTTTATTAAACTATTTTAATTATTTCTCTTCTACTGTTTTATCATCTTTTGCCATATTTCCACATATACAAATTTAGTATTCTTCAATCCTTACACATATTTTTTCAACTTCAGAATAAAATTTTTCAACTTCTAATTTAGTTATTTGATTATCATCTTTAAAAGCCATTTTATTTAAAGCATCTAATACTATTTTTACAATATTATCAATATCAGGTTTTTTAGTTGGACTAAAATCTCCTGCTAGCATTTTTTCAGTATTTTTTTTACTTGTATTTTTAGGAATTTTAAAATATGCTGATATTTTTACAAATATTCTTCCTTCTAAAGTTTCATATCTTGGATATTTTATCTTAAAATATTGTTTTATTAAATTTTCATAATCTTTAGTATCTGTTGGTGTATATGCTTTGCATGTATAAGTATTTACTCTAGGTCTTGCTTTTCCCTTTATATCCCCAATTACTTCAAATTCATAAACTTTTTTTATATTATCACTTTCATAAATACAAGTTTTTTCTTTTTTTAATGTTTTATCTATTTTAGTATTAATTTTTTCCATTTATTTATCCTTTTATAAATAATTTTATATTATTATCTTTTGCTTCTAATCTTGCTTTTCCTCCTATTGGAAATGCTATAATTGGTGTTGTATGTCCAAAATCCACTCCTGCAATTACAGGAATATTTTGTAACTCTGGTTTATTTTTAATCATTTTTATCCATTTTTCTTTTGTCATTATACAATCTTTTTCTGCTCTACCTAATACTAAAGCTTTAACTGTTTTAAATTCTGGTGTATGAATTAGTGACTGCAAATTTCTATCAAATTCCATTAAAAAGATTTTCCCAGCCATATTATCATCTTCTAAAAATAATATTTTATTTTCTATATTAGGCATATACTTTGTACCTTGTAATAAATTTAAAGTACACAAATTACCACCAACGATTTCTCCTTCTGCTTTTCCTTCATTTATTACAAACATACCATCATTTGGTATAAATTCTCTGTTTTCTTGATCTATAAACCATAAATCATCACTCCACTCTTTTGAAGAAACAACCTCAAACTCTTCATCAGAGAAAAACATTTTTTTGAAATATTCTAATTCATATTCAAAACCTTTAAGCATTCCAAAACTTGAATAATGAGGTCCTGAATATGTTACAAGCCCAGTTTTAGCATATATAGAATTAGATAATGCTGTTATATCTGAAAAACCACAGAAAATTTTTGGATTTTCTTTTATTGCTTCATAATCAATCAAATCTAAAATTTGATTAGAATTAAAACCACCTATAACTGTTAATATAGCTTTTACATTTTTATCTTTAAAAGCCTCATTTAAGTCCTCTGCTCTATGCTGTGCAGAAGCTATTAGATAGTCTTCATCTGCCTCCATTACATATTTTCCAAAAGTAACTTTCAAGCCTAAAGCCTCTAATCTTTCAGTAGCTATTTTTTTACAATCATCTCCTAAAATAGTCATACTTCTTGATGGAGCAATTACTCTTACTTCATCTCCTGCTTTTAATTTTTTTGGTATCATACAAAACCTCCTTATTCATAAAATATATATTTAAAATTAATATTTACTATATTTTTGCTAATTTGCAACATATTGAACTAATTAACAATAATACAATATATACAAATACTATTCCTGCACCTGTTGGCATATTTAAGAAAAATGATGCAAATATACCAATTAAGAAACATATTATTGAAGTTAGTACAGACATTATAACTAAACCTTTAAAACTTGTACTAAATTTTTTTGCAATTATTGCTGGGAAAACAATTAAACTTGAAATAAGCATTGTCCCCATCATTCTCATACCCACTACAACTACCAAAGCAGTAATAAGTGCTATTAAAAATTGATAAAATGTTACATTTATTCCACAAGCTTTTGCATATCTTTCATCAAAAGTTATTAAAAATAATCTATTATAAAATACTACATATATACCAATTGATAATATTGTTAATATTATACTTAAAATTACATCATCTGCTGTCATAGCTAAAATACTTCCAAACATATAATTATAACTATCTGTTCCAAAGCCACTTGAAAAAGCTGTTATAATTACACCTAAAGCTAAAGCTCCAGTAGCTACAAGTGCAATTATAATATCTGCTGATTCGCCTTTTTTTTGACTTATAATCATTATTATAATTGCAGCAATTATTACTATTGGAATAGACACAGTTATTGATGGCAAATTTAAAGCAACAGCCAGTGATATTGCTGCAAATCCTACTTCTCCTAAGCCATGACCAATCATTGAATAATTTTTCAAAGTTAAAATTACTCCTATTAGTGCTGCTGAAAAGGAAATAGCTATTCCACAAAGTACTGCTCTTTGCATAAATGTATATGATAACAAATTAATTATTTCCTCCATTTTAAAATCCTTTCCAACCTTCAAAAGTTCCATCATATTTTATTGTTTTTGCAAGATATATTATTCTTGGTTTTATTTCTTGTATTTCGTCTAAATCATGTGTTGCCATTATTATAGTCATCTTATTTTCTTTGTTTTGTTTTTCTAATATTTTATATAATTCTTTTGTAATATTATAATCAAGTCCAGTTGCTGGCTCATCTAAGATTAGAAGTTTAGGCTCTCTAATTAACGCTCTAGCTATAAGAACTCTTTGTTTTTGACCACCAGATAAATCTCCTATTCTTTTATATTGAATATCTTCAATTTTAAGCTGTTTTATAACTTTAGCATAAGTATCTTTATCTTTTTTGGTATAAAATGGAATTTTTCCATGTTTTTGCAGACCAGACATTATAATTTCTTTTGAAGTTGCAGGGAAATTCAAATCTTTTAAATTTGTTTGTGAAAGATAAGACACCTCATCAAGAGAAATATTTAAACCTACTTTTCCTTCTTCTTGTTTTAATAATCCAACAATAGTTTTAATTAATGTACTTTTACCAGATCCATTTTCTCCAACTAAACAAACATATTCGCCTTCTTCAATTTTGAAGTTTATATTCTCTAAAGCAATATGATTTGAATATGAAACTTTTATATTTTCTACTTCTAAAATAGTCATTTTATCAATCCTTTTTTTAAATTTTCTAAATTTTTACTCATAAGAGATACATAAGTATCTTTTTTGGTATCACCATTGTGTATTGAATAAAGTACTAAAGGCTCAGCTTCAGTTTCCTCTGCAATCATTTTTGCAACTGTTCCTTCACTTAATTCTTCATAATAGACAACTGGTATGTTATATTTGTTTATATAATCTATTACAGATTTTACTTTTGCAATACTCGGGTCTTCTCCTTCACCACAATTTGTATATACACTAACAAAATTAATTCCATATTCTTCAACTAAATATGCATAAGCGAATTCTCCACCTACTGCAATTTCTTTTCTTTCTGACTGGTTAACTATATTTCTTAATTCTCCATCAAGCTCTAAAATCTGATTTCTATACTCTTCTGCATTTTTAGTATAATATTCTGCATTATCAGGATCAATCTCGCATAATGCTTTTAAAACATTATCTAACATCTTTACTGCATTTTTAGGATTTTGCCAAATATGTCCATCATAAATTTCTTGGTGTTTATGTTCTTCTTCATGCTCTTCTGTTAATATTTCTGAATTAATATGTCTTTCTTCAAATTCTTCTATTGTAATTAGTTCTATTCCGTCTGATACATTAACAATCTTGCAATTTGTAGTTTCTAAATTTTGTACAATTTTCTCTGTCCAAGGCTCTAAATTAGTTCCCGTATATAAAAACATATCACTACCACTTAATATAGTTATCATATCTTTTCCTGTGGGTTCATAGTTATGTGTTTCAACACCAGAGTTTAATAATAATTTTACATCTGCCTTATCTTTTACTATCTGTTTTGCAAAATCATATTGTGGAAATAAAGTCGCAACAATTTGAAGTTTTTCTTCATTTTTTACAACTGATTCTGTTTTAAAACACATTACAATAATTGTCATAATAATTATTAATATTATAAAACTTATAATAGCTACTATATATTTTTTCAAATTTCTAACCTCTTTACTTTCTTTCATATTATATAAGAATACTACGTTTTTCTATATTTGTCAATATTATGTAACTTTGAAAGTTAGCCCTAAAATATACATAAATATTAAAATATAAATAGTATAATTTAGAAATTTATAAATGCCTTTTCTTTTACAAAAAATGGGAAATTACTAATTAATTTCCCACTTTAATTTTAAAAACTTGTTAAGAAATTTCTAATAGAGTTTATAAGTTCTGTTGGATTTGTTAACTGAATTACATTGTCTCCTTTTATTTCTTCTATTTTCTGAATATCTGGATTTGTAATTGTTCCTTGCGCTAATCCTTTTAAATCAATTGTAGCTCCATTTGACTTTGCAGTATTATATTTTGAAACTGTATCACTTGCTAAAATTTCTAATACTGGTAAATAATCTGGATATTTATAATCTTGCATTTGATTCATATTATCCTCTAATTTATTTATTTCTCTTACCATAGTTCTACTTAGATATGAACTTCCTATTCTATTTCTATATACTTTAATCTCTTCTTTGCCATATATATCTGGCATATTTTTCATTTTATCTATATAGAATTCATCACCTTTAACATAGCTTAAAACTCTTTCATATCCTGTAAGTTCAAATATTGAAGTAATATTTACATTTGAAACTTTATCTGTTAGTTGCCTTTTATAATAATCATCTTTAATTTCTGCTGGATATGTTCCATCTATTGAAACAATTCCTTGTACTAATTCTGGATATGCATTTTGGAAATACATTGCATAAACATTTGATGTTTCATGTGGTATTAATACATAAGGGCCAGGAATACCTGCAAGTTCAAGTACTTTTTTAATTTCTTCAGCTATATTTTCATTTGTTCTTGGATGTTCTTTCATAGACATACTATAGCCATAGCCAAAATACTCTACTACTACCACTTTATATTCATTCTTTAAACCTTCAACTAAAGTTTTATATTGTATCGCAGGAGATGGTGAGCCAAATGCAGGTAATATAACTAAAGTTTTACTACCTTCTCCTACAGTATATAAATTCATAAATTTATTTTCTTCATCATATACAGGATACATTTTCTTATATTCTCCATTATATAATGAAGATATTTCATTTATTTTTGCTAAATTATGTAAAATAACACAAACAAATAAAAATATTAATATCCTTATTCCCCAAGTAAATAGAAAATCTTTAAAAACATCAAAAGCTCCAAAAATTTTGAATAATATCTTATTTAACATCTTCTGTTTTGTATGATTTTAAATCATACACTCCTTTCTTTTAATTTATCGCATATTGTAACTCATAAGTTTCTCCCAGAATTTTTATACTAACTGAAATACTTTGATTAATAGAATTATCTACATTAATAACAAATTCTTCAACATTTTCACATAACTTTATTTTATTAAAATAAAGCATGTTTCCTAATTTTATAAAAGTATTTGTTGTTTTATCTTCATTTTCAAAAGTAATATAATAACTTGATAAGTCATTTTCATCTACTAAACCGTATTTTTTTACAACTACTCCATCTGTTTTAGTAACTTTTAAAAAATATAAATTTAATTTTGTAATCTCGGAATTAGCATCTAAACTTGAGCTTATATTATTTATATTTTTGTGAAAATATGTTTGAACAGTTCCTACTATACCTATAAATATAGTAAATAAAACAATATATAAAAATAAATTTTTTATAACTTTTGTTTCTGCTGATTGCATTTTTCTCACTTTCTAAAATAAATTAATCTATTAAAAATATAACATATAATAAATTTTTTATCAAATACTATCTACAAAATATTTAAATATTATATTTTAACAATTTTTTTTGAATAAAATCACATTTTAGATTTTCCTTTAAATCATATTCTAACAGTGTTTTTAATTATTTTTGATTATTTTAACAATATTTTAAATTATTTTTCAAAATTTTAAATTACTCTTCAAATTATTTTTTAAGTTATAAATTTTCTATAATACAAAAAAGCCTTGCATTTTTTAGCAAGACTTTTTAAACTTTAATATTTTTAAATTAAATTATTTTAATTCAACTGTTGCTCCAGCTTCAACAAATTTAGCTTTTAATTCTTCAGCTTCATCTTTTGAAACTCCTTCTTTAATTGCTTTTGGAGCTCCATCAACTAATTCTTTAGCTTCTTTTAATCCTAATCCTGTAGCATCTCTAACAACTTTGATTACAGCTATTTTGTTTGCTCCAGCTTCTGTTAAAACAACATCAAATTCTGATTTTTCAGCTCCACCTTCAGCTGCTCCTCCAGCTGCTGGTGCTGCAACAGCTGCTGCTGTTACTCCGTATTTTTCTTCAATTCCTTTTACTAATTCTGATAGTTCAACTACTGTTAAGCTATCGATTTCTTCTAACATTTTATCTGTTTTTTCACTCATTTTAAAATCCTCCTAATATTTTTATTTTTTTAATTTTCTTTAAATTTTAATTATTTCTTTTTTTATGTTTTGTTTTTTAGCTTTTAATTTTTGTTTTATTTTTATAAGTTTAATTCTTATAATTTTAGTTTTTATTTTTAATTATAATTTTAATTAAATCTGAAACTTAAAACTTATTATTTAGCTTCTTCTTCTTTTTTTACTCTAACTGCATCAAGTGTAGCAGCAAGTTTTGAAACATTTGCAAGTAAGCATCCAGCAAGTTTTGCGATAAGTTCTTCTCTTGATGGAAGTTGTGCAAGTGTTGTTAATTCTTCTACTGAAGAAACTTTTCCTTCTAGTACTCCACCTTTGATTTTGTAGAAGTCATTTGATTTTGCATAAGAATAAATAGCTTTTAATGATGGTAAGTATTCGTCTTGAGCTATAATAACAGCTGTAGGTCCTATTAAAGCATCATTTAATTCTTCTATTCCACATTCTTTTAATGCTCTTCTTGTTATATTATTTTTTATAACAGAATATTCAGCTCCAACTTCTCTTACTGATTTTCTTAATCCTGTTACATCAGCTACATTGATTCCTCTGTAGTCAACTAAAAGTACTAAACTAGCAGTTTTAATTTTTTCAGCTAATTCTTTTACTTCTTTTTCTTTTTGTGCAATAATTTTTTCACTAGCCAATTTTATTTCACCTCCATTTAATTTATATATATTTAATTTTTTTACTTTTTTATTTCCTAAAACAAAGCCTCTTTGTTACCTAACTTGCAAGGTAAACAAAGAGGCTTTAAAGTCCGCTCTTATTATTTACCTCGGTAGGATTTATTTTATACCTACTGTCTTAGGTTATTAAATTAATTATCTTTGATTTATATATACACTTGGTCCCATTGTTGTTGTTAAAGCAACACTTCTAATGTATTGTCCTTTAGCAGCAGCTGGTTTAGCCTTAATTATAGCATCTATAACTGTTTGATAGTTTTCTGCTAATTTTTCAGCTCCAAAAGAAACTTTTCCAATTCCTAAATGTATAATATTTGTTTTATCTAATCTGTATTCAACTTTACCAGATTTGATTTCTGAAATAGCTTTTGTAACATCCATTGTTACTGTTCCAGATTTAGGGTTTGGCATTAATCCTTTTGGTCCTAATATTTTACCAAGTCTTCCTATAACACCCATCATATCAGGTGTTGCTACGATAACATCATAATCAAACCAATTCTCTTTTTCTATTTTTGGAACTAATTCTTCTGCTCCAACAAAATCTGCTCCAGCAGCTTCAGCTTCTTTAGCTTTATCTCCTTTTGCAAATACTAATACTCTTAGTGATTTACCTGTTCCATTAGGTAATACAACTGTACCTCTAACTTGTTGATCAGCATGTTTTGAATCAACACCTAATTTAACATGTAATTCAACTGTTTCATCAAATTTTGGTTTTGGCATTTTTTCGATAATTTCTAAAGCTTCTTTAGCTTCATAAAGTTTTGAGCTGTCTACTAATTTAGCAGCTTCTTGATATCTTTTTCCTCTTTTCATTTTCTTTCCTCCCGTGGTACTAACGAATTAATTTTCTATTAACTCTCCCAAAATATTTTAAATTTATAAAAATATAAATTCCTAAATTAGTCAACTACAACTACACCCATAGATCTAGCTGTACCTGCAACCATACTCATTGCAGCTTCTAATGATGCTGCATTTAAATCTTCCATTTTTTGTTCTGCTATTGCTTTTACTTGTTCTTTTGTTATTTTAGCAACTTTATCTTTGTTTGGTTTTCCTGAACCGCTCTTTAAGCCTAAAGTTTTTTTAATAAGAACTGCAACAGGTGGAACTTTTGTAATAAATGAGAATGATTTATCTTTATATACTGAAATTACAACTGGTATTATCATACCTGGTTGGTTTGCTGTTCTATCATTAAATTCTTTAACGAATTGCATGATATTAACACCACTTGAACCTAAAGCTGGACCAACTGGTGGAGCTGGTGTTGCTTTACCTGCCTCTATTTGTAATTTTATAACATTTACAACTTCTTTCTCTGCCATTTTTACTTAGCACCTCCTTTTAATTAACTTTTTGAACTTGTGAAAATTCTAGTTCTACTGGAGTTTCTCTTCCAAACATAGAAACTAAAACTTTTACTTTTTGTTTTTCTTTATTTATTTCTTGAACTGTTCCCACAAAACCTTCTAAAGGTCCATTAACAACTTGAACATTATCCTCAATGTCATAGTCGATATTTACAGGAACTTCATCAAATCCCATATTTCTTATTTCAGCATCTGTAAGAGGAATAGGGTCTGTTCCAGATCCAACAAATCCGGTAACACCTCTAGTGTTTCTTACTATATACCATGATTGTTCTGTTACTATCATTTTTATAAGAACATATCCTGGAAAAACCTTTTTTAAATTAGTTTTTCTTTTTCCATCTTTTATTTCAACTTGTTCTTCCATTGGAACAACAATATTGAAAAAGAAATCTTCTAGTTCCCTATTTTTTATTGTTTTTTCTAAGTCTGTTTTTACTTTATTTTCATAACCAGAATATGTATGTACTACATACCACTTTGGCTCTAATTTATTCTCATTTTGAGACATATTTTAGCCTCCCTTTTATATTCTTGTTTATTAGCTAATACTAATTATTTCCTTCTACAGAACTATTTCCATCTTCACTTGTTTCAGTAGTTTTATCTTCTGTTTCAACTGTATTATTGTTTTCAGTTTCAACATTTCCTTCTGTTGTTCCCGCTTCATTAGAAACTCCAGTGTCATTGTTTTCTACTTCATTTGTATCTACAGTTTCACTTGAGCTAGATGTAACTAGGGCTTTTAGTTTTTCTACACCAAATTTATTTAAGTTTTCAAAAATAACATCTAAAACAAAAACAACAACTGCTATTAATACTACAATTGCAATTACAGCACTAGTATTGTTAACAACTTGTTTTAATGTAGGCCAACTAACTCTTTTTAATTCTGCTTTGAATTCTTTAAAAAAGTTTTTATTATCCTTTTTATCATTCTTATTTTTCTTATCTTTATTAGATTTATTTGCTTCTTTAGCCATCTTAACTCCTCCCTAAAGGTTTAACTATTTTGTTTCTTTATGAGTTGTACGTTTTTTGCAGAATTTGCAATACTTAACTACTTCTAGTCTTTCAGTATTATTTCTTTTATTTTTTGATGTCATATAATTTCTTCTTTTACATTCTGTACATTCTA
>ERZ809224.45-NODE-45-length-155109-cov-9.811111_pt1 | contig 155109 bp, 108 predicted proteins | sample MGYA00520513_ERZ809224 | MGnify/ENA primary metagenome ERZ809224 (study PRJEB31576, sample SAMEA3212658) | Homo sapiens | biome: human-gut; feature: human gut; material: fecal | place: Sweden | collected 2012 ... | reverse complement strand
AATGAAAAGTAAAATATTGATCTCCGGGATGGAGTTTTATGCTTATCACGGTTGTTTTAAAGAAGAAAAAGTAATCGGGACCCGGTTTAAAGTAGACGTCGTCTTGTATTATGATATAACGGAAGCTGCGAAAACGGATGATCTGAGGTATACCGTAAATTATCAGGAAGTGTATGGACTCGTAAAAGAAATCGTATCGCAACCCGTGAATATCCTGGAACATCTTTGCTATAAAATCATCACGGGTTTAAAAACAGAGTATCCTTCATTAGAAAAAGCAGAGGTAACCGTTTATAAATTAAATCCTGCCATCGGAGGGAAAACCGAATGGGTTGCGGTGAATATAGAAGATTGATCTGCTTATTCTTTGTAATTTTCTTCCAAGACAATACTTTTTTTCCTTTCAGCTTCCATCTGTGCCCTCGATTTACTGCGGGTAACCAGGAATACACCTGTGAAGACAAGGATTCCCGAAATTACTTTCTCAATCCCGAAAGTGTCCATATGCAATGCTACGGCCACCAATGATGATACTATGGGTTGCAGGTAATTGTACATGCTTATCGTAGTAGGACGCAATACTTTTTGTCCTATTGGAATCAGGAAATAAGTAAAAAACGTCGCGAAACATACTACATAACCGATACGCAGGTAAGCGCTAATGTCCAAAGAGAGAAAATCAGTTGCTGCTAATGAACGGTAACATATAGGAAGAGAGAGGATTGTCGCGAATAAAAACATCCATTTCATACAGGTGACCGGCGAATAACGTGAAATCAGATTCTTGAATGCGGTGAGATAAATGGAATAAGAGATAACTCCGCATACGATGATCAAATTTCCGATCATACTGCCGCTGCCCAGTGAAACCTCGTGATGACTCATAATAAGCAGTAAAGCGCCGCCCGCTCCCACCAGAACTCCGAGAACTTTTTTGAGGGTAATAGGCTCTTTCAGGATAACGGCCGCAAGGAACATACTGACGATCGGTAATATCGTGATAATAATCGAGGCATCTATAGGAGAGGTCATAGACAGTCCTATAATAAAGGGGATTTGATTGAGTACAAGAGCGAATATAGAGGCAAAAAAGAGCATCAGGATATCTTTGGGCGGTACATGTTCTTTTTTGGTAAAAATCGAAACTATCCAAAACAAAACCATAGCGCCTGCCATTCTCAGAAAACTAAGTGTAAAAGGACTGACAACATCAGGAATAAGCGTGCGTGATATGGGTGTATTAAGGCCAAATATGATACTGGAAACCAATAACGCAATATGGCCGGGGGTTTTGATATTCTTTTTCATCAGGCGGCAAAATTAATCATTTCCCGCTTTCTTTACGTTGATCAAAATAATTTAAAGTTTCTTTTAATGCGGTTTCTATGGGATGGTACTCCATGCCCAGTTCCCGGACAGATTTCTTATTGGAATAAAATCCGTTTCGGGAGATGATTTCCATATTCGCCACACATACGCTTGTGCCGAAACCCATTTTACGTATAAATTCACCTATGTGGCCCGCAGCGAGCAGAAGCCACCGGGGTATGGCTACCATAAGAGGTTTTTTATTTAATTCCCGGTTGAGTTTCTTGAAAAAATCTTTTAGTGTAAGATTTTCATGGCAAAGGAGATATTTTTCCCCGTTTTTACCTTTTTCAATGGCATTTACGATTCCTTTGGCCACATCCTTTACATAAACAAAATTTTTACCTCCCGGAGGATAGAAAACCACGGGTTTCCCCGAACCTATGGAAATAATCTTTCCGGAACTGGGTTTGGTGTCATAGGCGCCCAACATAAAAGTAGGGTTAACAATAACGATGCCGATATGATCCTGATACTGTAGGATGGCTTGTTCAGCTTTCACTTTACTTCTCGGGTAATATGCCTGATTGAAAGGGAAAGTCATGCTTTTGTCTTCCATGCCCAGATCGTTGGCCTGTCCACCCGTGCCTACCGTATTTGCGGTACTGACAAATATAAATTTTTTAACGCCGGCCTGTATGGCCTGGAGAAGGAGATGAAGCGTCGCTTTCACGTTTATTTCATCATAATGATCTTCCGTAGGCAGGTCTTGTCGGGTTTCGGCGGCCGCGTGGATCATAACTCCGACATCCTTCAAATGATCGTGAAAATCATCCCTAAGACTTCCTTCAATCAATTTCAATTCCGGAAATAAGGGCCCTTCGTACTTGTTACAGTCCCTTACCAGGCCTTTCACTTCATAGCCGGAATCGATCAATTCTATGACCAGGTTATGACCTAATAATCCATTCGTTCCTGTTAGAAATACTTTTTTCATACCGTTTCGATTTCTCCCTTCCTTATTACGCCGGTTATTACTTTTTGACGGAGCCATCTGGGAACCAGATGCATGGCAGTCCAACTTAAAGGATTCAGAAGAATAACACGGTCTTTTTTAAATAAACGGTCCAAACATTTGCAGGCTGCCTTTTCGGTGTCCAGCAAGGTAAGCTTCCCGAAAATTCCTTGTTTGTTAATTCTTTCGGTTACGTCGGCGTTGGTCTTCATGGCTCCCGGGTTGGTAACACTGACCACTACATTCGTATTTTTCAGTTCTTCGCTTAAACCTCTTGAAAAATGATGTACGAAGGCCTTTGAAGCCGGATAAACCGTTTTATAACCTGTGGGCGTGTAGGCTGCCATACTGGAAATATTCAATATATATGCTTTCGGTAAGGCGAGCATATTGGGTAATAATTGATGGGTAAGGATAGAAGTAGCCATTACGTTAAGCAGCAAAATCCTTTCTATATAATCGATGCTGGCATCCGTAAAACTTTTCGAACCGCCACATCCCGCGTTATTGATCAGTAAGAAGAGGTTGAAATTGCGGTTAACCCATTCGGTCAGCCGGATAATATTGTTTTTATCAGTAAGGTCTGTTTCGTAATGGTGAACTTCGATATTCCATTCATTTTGGAGCTCCATAGCAAAATCTTCCAACCCCTGGCCAGGCAAACTTACCAATATTGAGGAAATACCACGCCTGGAAAGTTCTGTGGCAAAAGACTTTCCCAAACCCTGGCTGGCACCTGTTACCAATGCAAACTCTTTCATTTTTATTTAGCTTCAACTTTTATTATGTTTTTTTAATGTAATAATTAACAATTTTTAAACAGAAAAGTTATGCTAAAAAATCTATTTTTGTTTTCCAATCCGGAGATTGCAATTCAATCATCAATGTATTATCTATTATAATAACATATGGGAAATGAAATTATCGCTTTAAGGATGATGAACTATGTTTATCCTTTATTAGACACTATTTTTTTATTGTTTTTTTGTATAATCCTGATATTAAATAAAAAAAACCGCGCTTTGGTTTTCGGACTTTTAGGCGGGATTTTATATTTCGCCGTTGATTACGGTATTTTCCATTTGGCTTTGGGAACACGATATATTGAAAATGCCAATTTGCTTTGGGTATTATTGTGGATGTCCATGAGTTACGGACTAACCAATTTTGCCTGGATATGGCTTTGGTTTGAAAGGGATAAAAATTTATTCGGATATTCCTTACTGATTATCTGCTGGTGGATTGCCTGTCCGCTTATGGCCCAAAGTTTTGGGGCAGAATCGCCGGTATTCACGATTTGGCGGACCACGACTTCCTATCATGGGGTCATGGCTCTCATTCTATTTGTCAGTTACGCCTTTTTGGTGGTATGGAACCTGTTCTCAGACAAAAGCAAAAAAATAAATATTCCCTGGCTCTTGGCTATTGGAATACTGGTCCAGTTCGCCTGGGAATTTTCCCTTTTGATCACAGGTATCAGGAGTGTGGGATTAAATGCTTTTTCCACCATTCAGACTATCATAATTAATTCACTGGTAGAAACGAACATGGGAATACCGTCCATGTACTTTATTTTCCTCGGAGTGAACCGGTGGCTGGACAAAAAGAAAAAACCTATAGAGATTTTGAATTAAAGAATCCATAACTTCTGCAATCTTAATTTTTCTTGTACAGGTAAAGAATGATTGTAAGTCGTAGTATATTATATCAAAACGGACACTGGGTTTCGAAGTGTCCGTTTAAAAATCATTGTAAATGATTATCTAAGATATTCCGGCATTATTCTATCGGGTCCTTACCATTTATTAAAATGGATCTTGCTCACGTCGAATTTATCTTTCGCACTTTCATCACCTTCGGGATATCCTAAAGGCAACACACATAAAGGCAAAATATTTTCCGGTAAATCGAGGCTGCGGATCACCACATCCATCCTTTCCTGATAAGGATACGCTGCGGTCCATACGGATCCCAGTCCGAGGGCTTCGATAGCTAATAATATATTTTCCGTAGCGGCGGAGCAATCCAAATACCAGTAAGACGATTTGGTCGTATCGCCGCAAACCACGATAGCTTGTGGAGCCTGTACCAACATTTTGGCATAGGGAAGTCCTTCTGCCATGGCATCCAATATTTGCCTGTCATCCACAACCATTATTTCCCAGGGGCGTGTATCACGGCCTGAGGGCGCAGCCATACCGGCTCTGGATATGGTTTCGATATCTTCTCTACTTACCTTTTTATCCGGAACAAAGCTCCGTACGCTTTTCCGTGAATGAATTACGGATAACGCATCTTTTTTAGGGGAGGAATCCATATTATCTACATTAGTGGAACATTGCAGCAAAGCGAAAGCGATTAAGATGATGCTTCCGGTCATTGCTATTGATTTTATGGGTGATTTTTTCATTATTATATTTTTATTATTTTCTCATCCAGCAATTTACGATTTCTCCGGTATATACCGTATGCATTTCCTGACTTTCATTATAGAGGGATTCTTCTCCCGCATCGTTTTTCATGGTGACGTTAGCGGTAAAATTGCCGGGTTTAAAATTATCTGCGTAGAGCTTCCTGCATTCCAGCACCAAATAGGCTTCCTTGAAATAAACAGAACCGTTTTCAGTATACAGAGGGTTTAATCCTGCCATTTCCGCTTTATTTTTTTCGGTATGGTCACGGCCGGAATTGGTTCCGCAATATACAAGCGCTCCCTTATGCGTATCGTCAAAGAAACATAAAGTAAAATAATCGTTTTTCTCCATAAATTCATGGGTATAACGGGTGGGATTTACATAACAGGTAGCGATCGGTTTGGACCATAATACGCCCAATGCGCCCCATGCAGCCGTCATGGTGTTATAAGATTGGCTGTTTCCCGCCGTGATCAACATCCATTCATCGCCGATCATCTTGACCGGGTTGCCCGGCATTTCTTTGGGATCGATCTTTACAAGTTCGCCTGTTGCCTTTCCTTCCAGTTCTTTTTTTACTTCATTTTCATTTTGTTTTGCAGGATTGCTGGTACAGGCACTCAAACCTACGGCTAAAATCAAAAAATATTTCAGATGTTTCATACTACAAGTTTTAAATTGTTACCAAGTAAATAATAAATTTATACACAAACATTATAATGAGTACAAAGATAATAAAAAAACAATGTTTAGGAGATAAAGCAGAATTTTAACCATTCTTTGTCTTATGATTTATTATAATATAATATTATAAAGCTTATATTATAGGTATTTTAATTTTGACGTCCAAAAATATTGCCGGTATAAGATTTTAAGTGAAGCGGATTACATCGGATACAAAATATAAAATGATATAAATAAAGGGAATAGGAATTTTATGAATATTTATCGTAAAACTACTTATTCCTTAGGTCATATAATTCTCTTTTCAGCACATTCACCAAATCCAATAATGAAGTAATGGTCACTTCGCTGTTATCGACCGTTTTGCTCATCGCAAGGATAGTCCGTTCTTTTTCGGCACAAAGCGGACAACCCGTAATCGGCAGGTTATCGTGGGCCTCTATCAGGATATCACTGTACTCGTTATGATATTTTTCTTTCTCGTAATCTTTAAAGTAATACTCTAATAATTTAGCGTTCGCTTTGGTCGGTATGGTCTTTTTATTTCTATAATTTAATATAGTTTGCTCCGTAATACCTGTTGCTTTGGCAATCTTATAAGCGCTTTCCGGCATTTCGTTGAGCTTACTTAAAATTTTTTCTATTTCGGGATCAGACATTTATAGTTAAAAATTAAAATAATTGATCAAATAAATCGTATTACTAAAATAATTTAGTAATTTTGCTTGTGATTCAAAATGTGAACCACGCTTCAAAATTACAATAAAAATTAATATAAAATGGTTTCCAGAAAACAAACAAAAATTGTCATGCCGTATGGGAAGCAGTCACAACTCACGAAAATGTTTCCCAATGTTTCCAGAGAATGGATTTGCAAATCATTGAACGGACATAGTAACAGTAAACTTTCCGCCATGATCCGGCAAGCTGCGCTCAATGCCGGCGGTATTGAAGTTACAATCTGACAGGTCGGGATAATTTACAATCGGCTGCAGATAAGATAAAAAAGTGTAATTTTGTAATGTTTTCTTTTCCGTATTTTAATACGGGTGTGTATGGGTATTGCTTAATTATTATGAATATGAGAAAAATATTAGTTACCGGAGGTGCCGGATTTATCGGATCGCATGTAATCCGTTTGTTGGTCAACCGTTATCCGGATTATCACATTTATAACCTGGATAAACTTACCTATTGCGGAAATCTGGAAAACCTGGCGGATGTGGATTCCAAACCCAATTATCATTTTCTAAAGGGTGATATCGTAGACAGTAAAAGTATGGTCAACCTTTTTGAAGAATATGATTTTGACGGTGTTATCCATCTTGCGGCTGAGTCACATGTGGATCGTTCCATTGTTAATCCGATGGAATTTATCCATACCAATATCATAGGCACGGTCAATTTATTGTCGGCAGCCAGTCATATATGGAAAGGAAATGAAGCCGGTAAACTTTTTTATCACATCTCTACCGATGAAGTTTACGGAAGTTTGGGAGAAACCGGCGCATTTACCGAAAAAACCGCTTACGATCCGCATAGTCCCTATTCGGCATCTAAAGCTTCTTCCGATCATTTTGTCAGGGTTTTTCATGATACCTATAAACTTCCGGTGGTTATTTCTAACTGCTCCAATAATTACGGGCCAAATCAATTTCCCGAAAAGCTGATTCCTCTTTTTATCAATAATATAAAACATAATAAACCGTTGCCGGTTTACGGAAAAGGAATTAATGTCCGGGACTGGCTTTATGTGGAGGACCATGCCGAAGCAATCGATACTATATTCCATCACGGGAAGATAGGTGAAACTTATAATATCGGAGGTAATAACGAATGGAAAAATATAGATCTGATATATAAGCTTATCGAGATTATGGACCGGAAACTGGGAAGACCGGAAGGCGCTTCCCGGGCATTGATCACTTTTGTCCCTGACCGTGCCGGGCATGATCTCCGTTATGCGATCGACGCCTCTAAACTCAAAACCGTTTTAGGTTGGGAACCCATAATCAAATTTGATGAAGGTTTTGAGAAAACGGTGGAATGGTATCTCGCTAATACGGAATGGCTGGAACATGTTACTTCCGGCGCTTATCAGGAGTATTATCAAAAGATGTACACCGACAGGAAATAAATCCCCGGTTATTTTTGTTCTGCCAGAAATTGCCTGATGTTTTTTTCAATCCTGTCCAGTACATCCGTTTGATCGTTTCCTATAAATTTTTCCCCCGTGATGTTTTCGTAAAGTTCTATATACCGTCGGGTAATATTGTTTACTACCTCATCTGTCATTTCGGGTACCGTTTCTCCTTTACGGCCCTGGAATCCGTTTTCCATCAACCATTCCCGGACAAATTCTTTGGACAGCTGTTTTTGCCTTTCTCCTTTTGAAAACCTTTCTTCATAACCGTCCGCATAAAAATAACGGGATGAGTCGGGTGTATGGATTTCATCAATCAGATAGATTTTCCCGTCTTTTTTTCCGAACTCATATTTGGTATCCACCAGGATAAGTCCGCGTTCGGCCGCGATTTCACTGCCGCGGCGGAATAGTGCCAGACTATATCGTTCCAGTTGTTCGTAATCTTCTTCGGATACCAATCCTTTTGCCAGTATTTCTTCCTTTGAGATATCCTCATCATGCATTCCCTGGACTGCTTTGGTGGTAGGCGTAATGATAGGTTCCGCAAATCGTTGGTTTTCACGTAGTCCGTCCGGTAATGTAATGCCGCAAATAGAGTGTTGTCCGCGTGTATAGGTACGCCAGGAACTGCCGCAAAGATATGCCCTTACGATCATTTCCACCGGAAAACTTTCACATGCAATTCCCGCGGTCACCATCGGATCTGGAGCAGCGGTTTTCCAATTGGGACAAATATCACGGGTAGCGTCTAAGAATTTGGAAGCGATCTGGTTCAGTATCTGTCCTTTGTATGGTATTCCTTTCGGTAAAACCACATCAAAAGCCGATATCCTGTCGGTGGCTACCATCACCAGCTGATCTACTCCTATAGTATAAACATCACGTACTTTTCCGTGGTAAAGGTTGCGCTGGTTGGGAAATTTGAAATCGGTACGGGTAATCGCTTGCATAGTATGAGGATTTTAAAGTGCAAATTTACGGGAAAAAGCATGATGATAGAAACAACTGCCGAAATAATACACGATTTTTAGTTATTTTTGCTTTATATTAAATCGGGTAAATGAAACGATTAGCAAGGATTATCTGCTTAGGATTTTTATTTATATTTCTTTCTTCCGGATTGTATGCTTTCCGTCCTGTTCCTGTTTTTCCGGAAGATACGATCAAGAAAAAAGGGGAAAAAAAAGAAGGTCGTAGCGGATGGACTTTCGGTGCTTTACCCAGCGTGGCTTTTGATGCCGACCTCGGATTTCAGTTCGGGGCGTTGTCCAATATTTACTATTTCGGTGATGGCTCGTTATATCCGGAATATTTACACTCTTTCTATGTAGAAGCGGCTTATACCACTAAAAGATACGGCATATTCCGTTTTTTTTACGATTCCCGTTTTCTTATCCCTAATCACAGGCTTTCAGTAGATATTTCCTATTTGCCGGATGCGATGTGTGATTTTTTCGGTTATAACGGATATCAGTCGGTTTACCGGGCAGCTTGGCGGGATCAACAATCGGATGAGTATCTTTCCAGGGCATTTTATAAATATAAACGTGATATTTTTCGGATAAGCGCCGATATTCAGGGAAAACTGGCCGGAAGTTGGTACTGGAATGTCGGACTGGGACTTCTGCAGTATAATATTGGTCCGGTAAATTTAGCTTTAATCAATAGGGGGAAAAAAGAAGAAAATCAATTACCCCTTGATGTGGAGAGCCTTTACGATAAATATAAAAAGTGGCATCTAATTTCCCCGGAGGAAAAGGGTGGATGTTATCCCTATTTGCGGGCCGGAATAACTTACGACAGCCGCGATAAACAGCAAAATCCTTCCCGGGGCATTTACACTGATTTTTTCCTGACCTATTCCGCGGCTTTTGGCAAACAGGCTCAATTCAACCATCTGAAGGCTAATTTTACTTTTCGTCATTATGTACCGGTTTATCAGGATTATATTTCATTCGCTTATCGTGTCGGCGTGCAACTTTCCGTGGCAGGACAGAGTCCTTTTTACATGAATAACTACTGGAATACCTTATATATCCAGCGTGTTTTATATGAAGGATTGGGTGGCGCCAACACGTTAAGGGGGATCATGCGGAACCGGATATTGGCCAATGGTTTTGCCTTTACCAATGTGGAATTCCGTTTTAAATTGGTGAAATTTAAAATAAAGAAAGAGAATTTTTATATTGGCCTGGTACCTTTTCTGGATGCCGGAATTATTCTACAGCCTTATGTTTTAGATGAAGAATCTGTTGTAAACAATATTGAGGTATATGATCCTGATTTTAATATGGAAGAGTTGTCCCAATATTTTAATTTTGACCGTAAGAAAATTTATCAGCCGCATCTTTCCGCAGGCTTAGGCCTAAAAATAGCGATGAATGATAATTTTGTCCTGTCGGTAGACTGGGCTGCGCCTTTCAATAAACAGGATAACCACAGCCTGTCCAATTTTTACATTAAGATCGGTTATATGTTTTAAAATAAAAGTGATGACTGAAGATAAACAACCTATATTGTTACTTATTGAAACAGCAACCGAAGTGTGTTCGGTGGCCCTGGTTTCCGGAGAAAAAATTCTGGCATCTAAAGAAACATCCGACGGGAATTCACACTCCAGAAACCTGATTCCTTTTATCGACGAGGTTATACGGAAGAGCGATATGGATATACATCAATTGGATGGTGTCGGACTGAGTATCGGACCCGGATCGTATACCGGTTTGAGGATAGGCGCCTCTACGGCGAAAGGTTTATGTTACGCTCTTGATATTCCGTTAGTAGCTCTTTCTACTCTGCAAAATATTATGATGGGAGTTAAAGAAAAGATGATATTGCCTGCTACGGGGAATGAACTGCCTTTGCTTTATTGTCCGATGATCGATGCCCGGAGAATGGAAGTTTACACCGCTTTTTTTGATGAATCCGGTGAAATGCAAGGGGAAGTGTCTGCCGTTGTTGTCGATGACAATAGTTTTGCCGATGTCTTAAAATCCCATCGGGTTGTTTTTTGCGGTAACGGAATGAATAAGTGTAGATCGATATTGGAACGACATAAAAATGTTCTTTTTTCCGATATCCCGCTTTCGGCTGTGAATATGAAAAGTAAGGCAACCGGAAAATTCAGTGCCGGTATGTTTGAAGACGTGGCTTATTTTGAGCCTTTTTATCTGAAAGAATATGTGGCGGTAAAATCCGGTGTTAAAGGTTTACAATAGTGGAACAACAACAAAAATTGAATATCATTGCCATAACCGACTATTCTCCTTACGGCGATGCTGCGGTGAGATACGGAAGCGTACTGGCCGGTATTTTTAAAGCTTCCCTTACGATCATTACGGATTTTACTTTTTATCCGAAAAATTTCCATGAAATCAAAACCGGATCCCGTAGTAAAGATACTACGGCAGATATCTGGAAAGAAGAGATCGGACAAATTCAATCCGCTGTGGATAATCCCGATTTCGAGATCAGTTCTAATTTTAACCGGACATTGGATAATCTTGCCGGGCATGAAATTGAAACCTTCCTGCTTACGGAGCATTTTACGCCCAAGAGTTTATATGAATACGCGGAAAAAAGCAATACCGTGATGTTTGTGATAGGAGTTTCCAAAAACGGGAAAAACAATTTCTTTAGTCGGAAAAAAGCCGCGAAATTTATTAAGCCTTCCCGGTTGCCGGTGATGACTGTCGGCAAAAATATGCCGGAATCCAATATCTTCAGGCATGTTATTTTGCCCCTGGATATCGACAGGCAGGCGAAAGAAAAGGTGTTGTGGGCCGGTTATTTCAGTCGTTTCTATTGTGCGGTGGTACATGTTTTGTATTCTACTTATAAAGATGAATTCCTGAAAAGGAAAGTACAGGATAACGTGGCCTTTACGGAAAAACTTTATCGTAATCTGGAGATTGAATATCAACTTCATGAAATTCATCCTACGGTAGATAATATGGATCGTTATTCCCTTACTTTTGCGAAAGAGATTGACGCTTCACTGACCGTGATTATGATGACCCGTTATTATTCCCTGATAGATCATCTCGCAGGGCCGAGGGAATATGCCGTTATAGGCAATGAAGAAGGATTTCCGGTGCTTTGTATCAATGAAAGAGATGATCTTTACGTATTATGCACCTGATCCCTTTTTTCTTTCCTCATGAGGAAAATGCCGTTTAGTGCCTGGAAAAAACCGAAGAAGAAATAGAGTGTGGAAAGTATATTCAAAGGAAAAATAATAAACTGGATACATATCCACAGCATCAGGATAATCCCGCATATAACGGAGGACAATGCTCCATAACGGTTTTTCCTAAGCAAAAGAAATAAAGAAATAAAATTGGTTATTCCGTTCGCTAATAATAAACTGATTCCCGGGAAAATAAAATTACGAAAGAAAATGTGAGGCCAGGGCAGGACCTGGAAAGATTCCAGCATAGGTTCCATTCCCATCATTTTTCCCGTGGGATCGATAAACATCATCAGACTGCCTCCCAAAGCTCCGATTCCGATAAAAATACTCCAGAAAATGGCGATGGAGCGTAAATTGATCCATTTTGTATTTACCATAATAAATTGATTTTCTCTTATAACATCTGTAATTCAAATATGATCAATAAAAAACCCCGGTACTCCGGGGTTTTAAAAATATGCTTATTTATTTTCGGCAAGTCGTTTATATTGTTCGAATCTCCATTGCGCATTCTCCTGGGTAGCCCTGAATAGAACTTCAGCTTCTTCCGGGAATGTTTTTTCAAGGGAGGCATAACGAACTTCACCGAGAATGAAATCCTGGAATTTACTCCAGTCAGGTTCTTTACTGTCAAGAGTAAACGGATTTTGTCCGGTACCTTCTAATTCAGGATTATATCTCCATAAATGCCAGTAACCGCATTCCACTGCCATTTTCTCTTCTGTCTGGGTTTTTCCCATTCCGGCTTTGATCCCGTGATTGATACAGGGAGCGTAAGCGATGATCAGTGAAGGTCCGTCGAAGGCTTCGGCTTCTTTTACCGCTTTCATATACTGGCTCTGGTTAGCGCCCATGGCAACCTGTGCTACGTATACATATCCGTAAGATTTAGCGATCATACCCAAATCTTTTTTACGGATCTTTTTACCGGAAGTGGCGAATTTTGCCACGGCGCCGGCCGGTGTGGATTTGGAAGATTGTCCGCCGGTATTACTGTATACTTCGGTATCCAGTACCAGCACGTTTACATTCTCTCCTGAAGCCAGCACGTGATCCAGGCCACCGAAACCGATATCGTAAGCCCATCCGTCGCCACCGATGATCCATTGGGATTTCTTGGCCAGATATTGTTTAAGAGAGATGATTTCTTTGCAATAACTGCAATCACACTTCGAGGCCAGTTCCACGATCTGATCTCCAATCTTCTTGCTTTCTATACGATCTTCCCGGTTGCCGATCCACTGTTTGAAAAGCTCTTTAAGTTCTTCGGTGCAACAATCACATTTCTGGATCGCTTCCGCCATGATCTTTTCAAGACGGTCACGTAATTTACGGTTAGCCGTAGCCATACCCAAGCCATATTCCGCATTGTCTTCGAACAATGAATTTGCCCATGCCGGACCATGTCCGCTTCTATAATTGCGACAATAAGGAGTAGCCGGAGCCGAACCGCCATAAATGGAAGAGCAGCCTGTGGCATTGGCGATCATCATCTGTTCGCCATATAATTGGGTAATTAATTTAATATAAGGAGTTTCACCGCAACCAGAGCATGCACCGGAAAACTCGAATAACGGTTGAGCGAACTGGCTGTTTTTTACGTTAGCGGTTTTGTCGATCAATTCGTCTTTATAGGTTACTTTCTTTTGAGAGTATGTCCACCGGTCTGTTTCCTGCATTTGGGAATCCAGAGGTTTCATAACCAATGCTTTGGTCTTGGCAGGACAAATATCGGCGCAATTGCCGCAGCTCATACAATCCAAAGGAGAAACCTGTATCCGGAAATGTAATCCGGCCAGGTCTTTTCCGATAGCTTTCAATGTAGTAGTACCTGCGGGTGCATTTTTAAGCTCATCGTCAGTGAATAAAACCGGACGGATGGTAGCGTGAGGGCATACATAGGAACATTGGTTACATTGGATACAGTTTTCGGGAATCCATTCCGGAACGTTCACTCCGACACCACGTTTTTCATATTCCGTCGTACCTGGAGGGAAAGTGCCGTCTTCGTAACCGTTGAATGCACTTACCGGAAGATCATTTCCTTTTTGCGCCAGCATCGGTTCCGCTATATTTTTGATAAATGCGGGAATATCCCTCTTATCTTCTTCTTTCTGCAGATTGATGGATGCCCATTCCGCGGGAATGTCGACTTTGGTTACATTCTGTCCTTCGTCAACTGCGGCATAGTTCATTCTTACAATATCTTCCCCTTTACGTCCGTAAGATTTATCAATGGCTTTTTTCATTTCTTTCACAGCTAATTCGTATGGAATAACGCCGGAAATTTTGAAAAACGCGGATTGCAGGATGGTATTGGTACGGTTACCCAGACCGATTTTTTCCGCAATTGCCGTAGCATCGATAATGTACATGCTGATATTATTCTCCGCCAGGTATTTTTTCACATGGTCGGGAAGTTGTTTTTTGGTATCTTCCGCATTCCAGATAGAGTTGTAAAGGAAAATTCCGCCTTTTTTCAATCCTTTTAAACAATCGTATTTGTGTATGTATACAGGAACGTGAACGGCGACGAAATCCGGAGTATTCACAAGGTAAGGTGCCTGGATCGGTTTATCCCCGAAACGAAGATGCGAACAGGTAAATCCGCCTGATTTCTTACTATCGTAATCGAAATAAGCCTGACAATATTTATCGGTCGTTTCGCCGATGATCTTAATGGAATTTTTGTTTGCGCCTACTGTCCCGTCAGCACCTAATCCGTAAAATTTAGCTTCGAAAGTTCCCTTGGGAAGCACAACGATTTCCGGAATGATAGGCAGTGATTTATGCGTAACGTCATCCACGATACTGATCGTGAACTGGTTCTTTGGCGCAGCCGCTTTTAAATTGTCAAATACGGAAAGGATATGGGCAGGGGTCGTGTCTTTAGAGGAAAGTCCGTAACGTCCGCCTATGATCAATGGTTTTTTGTATCCGGCCAGTTCATTACTGTTAACAAAAGCTTCCACGATATCCAGATACAGAGGATCGCCGTTTGCACCGGGTTCTTTGGTCCTGTCGAGAACACAAATTCTTTCTACGGTTTTTGGTAATACGGCAGCTATATATTTCACTGAGAACGGACGATAGAGATGTACACATACCACTCCTACTTTTCCGCCTTCCTGGTTTAGTTTATCCACCACCGTTTTGATCACTTCGGTAATGGAACCCATAGCTACGACAACCTGTGTGGCATCCTGAGCACCATAATAAGTGAACGGCGCATATTCGCGTCCGGTAAGACGGGTGATCTGTTTCATGTAATCAGCCACTATGTCCGGTAAAGCATCATAGAATTTATTTTGTGCTTCCCTGGTCTGGAAGTAGATATCAGGATTTTGTGCTGTTCCGCGTGTGCAGGGGTTTTCCGGATTCAGTGCATTATGGCGGTATTTCTCTAATGCTTCCCAGTCTACTAATTTTTTCAATTCTTCCTGGTCAGCCGCTTCGATTTTCTGAATTTCGTGAGAAGTACGGAAGCCATCGAAGAAATGCAGGAACGGAACCCTGCTTTTGATGGAAGCCAAATGTGCGATAGGCGCAAGATCCATAATTTCCTGTACGGAACCGGTAGCCAGCATCGCGAAACCGGTTTGACGGGTACTCATTACGTCCGAATGATCCCCGAAAATAGAAAGCGCCTGCGCTGCCAACGCACGTGCCGAAACATGGAATACACCGGGTAAAAGTTCACCGGCGATTTTGTACATGTTCGGTATCATGAGTAATAAACCCTGTGAAGCTGTAAAAGTGGTGGTGAGCGCTCCGGCCTGTAAACTACCGTGAACTGCTCCGGCAGCGCCTGCTTCGGATTGCATTTCCACTACCTTAACGGTTTCCCCGAATATATTTTTCCTGCCGTTCGCGGCCCATTCATCCACATGTTCCGCCATCGTTGATGAAGGGGTGATGGGATAAATTGCAGCTACTTCACTGAACATATATGCAACGTGAGCTGCGGCCTGGTTACCGTCGCATGTCATAAATCTTTTTTCTGCCATAATGTATTTATATTAAAATGGATACGTGCTATTACCATTAATTGATATATAGGCTGCAAAGGTACTATATTTTTTTCATAACCACAAGGCATAACAACGCTCAGTCGTTACTTACGGTTACGATATTTGAAATGATCCCACAAGCCGTTTTTCAGGATCATTTAAAAGACATTTCTTCTGTCGGGAGAAATAGTATTACGGCCAATTAATTAATTGTCAATCAAAATTTTATTATACAATCGATCAAAGTATGAAATCCGTATTCAAAAAGTTGGAACAATCTTCCTTAATAATATTGGTGATAATTTTTTTGTTGTTTTCATTTTCTTTGGCCGCTACTAAGGTACGGATGGAGAATACCCTTAATGCGTCGGAGACGGACAAAGTTCCTTCCGCCGAATCTTTGCGTCCCGTAAAAGGAAAAATATCCGGTCCGCGCTGGCACTGCGAATTAATATTGACACGGCAAACCTGATTCACCAGGATATCGATCAAAGCGGCCATCTCTTTCGGTTCCTCCCCAAAAATGGAAGCCTGTTGTCCGTAATTGGAATTTACGACATAATCCAGGGGTTCCTGAATATTCTTGTAGGAAATAACCGGGATAACAGGGCCGAATTGTTCTTCATCATATATCCGCATCTGGTCATTCACGTTATAGACTATAGCCGGGAAAAAGGATGATTTATGTACTTTTCCCCCATTAGAATTGACTACACGGGCTCCTTTCGCGATCGCGTCTTCAATCAGTTCGGTAAGATATTGGGGTTTATCCGGTTCCGGTAACGGCGTTAAGAAGACATCTTTTTCCCATGGTAACCCTATCTTTAATCTCTCAACTTCCTTAATAAATTTATCCAGAAAAGAACCGGCGATATTTTCGTGGACAAATATGATCTTAAGCGCCGTGCATCTCTGGCCGTTGAAAGAAAGGGCTCCTAATACACATTCCTTTACCGTAAGATCCAGATCGGCGTCTTTTAAAATAATAGCGGGATTTTTAGCTTCCAGTCCCAATACACTCTTCATACGATGGGGTTTGGGATGTTGCTTTTTCAGGATATCCGCTACACGACTGGTGCCGATAAAAGCAAGTACATTGATCTTTCCGGTTTCCAGTATGGGACCGATGATGGTTGAACCGGCTCCGTAAACGGTATTTACGACTCCCCTGGGAAAAGATTCCTGGAACGCCCTGAGCAATGGACAATATAAAAGTACCCCCAGTTTAGGCGGTTTAAACACGACCGTGTTGCCCATAATAAGGGCGGGGATGAGCGTGGTGAAAGTCTCGTTCAAAGGATAGTTGTAAGGACCCATACATAGCACGACTCCTAGGGGAGCACGCCTGACCTGCGCAATAATACCCTGGGCAATGGTGAATCTTGACGAGTCCCGGTCCAGGTTTTTCAAAGCTTCTATCGTATCATTCACATATTGGATCGTCCGGTCGAACTCTTTATTGGAATCCTCAAAACTTTTTCCTATTTCCCACATCAGCCATTTTACCACCGATTCTTTTTGTTCCTTCATCAGGATAATAAAATGCTGGATACAACGGATACGTTCCTCCACTTTCATGGCAGGCCATTTCCCTTTGCCGTCGTCATAAGCTGCCACTGCCGCATCCAGTGCCTCCAATGCTTCCTGTTCTCCCAATTGCGGATAACTGCCGATTTTGTTGGAAGAACCGTCCTCATCTTTTAAATGGATAGGCGAGAAAACTTCCCTGGAAGGTCCGTCCCATTTCCTTAATTCACCATTGATCAGATATTCCGTTTGGTGAAATGGAATATCAATACGGTATTTTTCCTGTATCTGAGTATATTTTATCATATCACTAAATTTGTTCCTGGCAATTGGTTATACATTCTTCTCCGGGAGCTTCAAATTCCACGGTGGTATGTTCAATACCTTCCTCTTTCATGAATGCTTTAATTTCCAGTTTGATTTCCAATAATTTTTCCGGAGACATATCCTGTTTGTCGATGACGGCATGGAGGCTGGCAATATTGTACTGACTGTCAAGGCTCCATACATGCAGGTCATGAACAGCTTTCACATCATGGACATAAGTTAATTTTTCCGTAAGCGTTTCCATATCGATATCGGCCGGAACACCCTGCAACATAACATTAAAGGTGGTTTTTAAATTACGGTATACGTTGTAAAGTACGAAAAGGGAGATTCCGATAGACAATAGCGGGTCAAGGACCGGCACATCTACGAAGATCATGACAATACTGACGACGAGTACAGCAGCCCAGCCCAATACATCTTCCAGTAAATGGAGCGATACCACACGTTCGTTCACTCCGGCGCCTTTGCGGGTGCGGAGAACGGCGATACCGTTGATTACCACGCCCAAAACGGCAAGAAGTAACATTCCTTCCGCATGGACCTCCTGCGGATTAAAAATCCTTTTACAACTTTCCACGATCACGATGGTGGAACCGACCAAAAGGACGGTTGAATTGATCATAGCGCCCATTAAGGAGAATCTCTTATATCCGTAAGTATATTTCTTCGTAGGGGAACGTTTGGCAATCTTTTCGAAATACCATGATAAGGCCAGCGAGAAAGAGTCTCCCAGATCATGGACGGCATCCGAAAGAATGGCGACGCTATTGGTTAACAATCCGCCGATAACTTCAATAACGGTGAAAGAGAGGTTCAGGAAAAAAGCGACCGCAATATTTTTGCTTCCCGAATGATTGTGGCTGTGAATATGGTCATGGGAATGTCCATGGTCATGATCATGCTTTTTATTTTTCATAGTAACCGAATTGCTTCATGAAATTGTCTTTGTTCCTCCAATCTTTCAATACTTTGATGGATAAATCCAGGTAAACGTGCTTCCCCAGGAAAGCTTCTATAGCCTGACGCGATTCGGTTCCCAGCTTTTTAATCGCTTTTCCCTGGTGTCCCAATAAAATGGCTTTTTGGGAATCACGTTCCACATAAAGGATGGCTCCGATGCGGATAATACTCTCCTCTTCCTTGAAACTTTCCACAATTACTTCCACACTATATGGAAGTTCTTTTTTAAACTGAAGTAATATTTTTTCCCGTATTAATTCCGATACAAAAAACCTTACGGGCCTGTCGGTCAGTTCATCTTTCGGGAAATAGGGTGGGGAATAAGGTAGTTTTTCTACTATTTTTTGTAAAAGAAGACCTAAATTGAGTTGATTGAGGGCCGAGATATAGATCATTTCCGCTTTGGGCAAAAGCGTGTTCCAGTGTGATTCGGTAGCGGCCAGTGTTTCCTGTGTGGATTTATCCACTTTGTTGATCACCAGGATCACAGGGAGAGCAATCTTATTCAGTTTTTCGATGATCACCTCATCGTACCTGGTTTCGCCTACTTCAACCATATAGAGAATAACATCCGCGTCTTTAAGGGATTCGTTAACAAAACGCATCATCATTTCCTGCATTTTATAAGCAGGAGTAAGGATTCCCGGTAAATCGGAATAAACGATCTGATAATCCTCCCCGTTCACGATCCCTTTGATCCTGTGCCGGGTGGTTTGCGCTTTGGGCGTGGTAATCGATAATTCTTCCCCGACCAACGCGTTCATGAGAGTGCTTTTCCCTACATTGGGATTTCCGATAATATTGACAAAACCGGCTTTATGTTTCGATGCGTCCATAGTATATTTCAATAGTAAATTAACAAGCTTAAATTGGATTTGTTTTTAAATAAGGTCCATATTAATCCTCCGGGAAAAATGAGTATCCGCCATTATACAAAAACCTCCGGTTCCGGAGATTCCCTTTAAAGATCGTGTTCTTCATTTTTTTGATAATCAGAATGATATTCCAATAATTCCAACTGATCCTTTCCGAAACGTACATAAGAATTGTGGATCAGCCAATCTCCCGTATTGATATAATAAGCATGCTCATCCAGTTTTTTTTCGATCGGTAAATGGCGGTGTCCGTAAATAAAATAATCGATCTCTTCATTTTGTAATACGGAAAGTGCGTATTGGACCAGCATTTCTTTATCATCTCCCATATAAGATTCTTCAATCCCGGGTTTCATGGCCCTGCTTTTTCTTGATAAAAAATGGGCTAATCCGAAAGCGTGCTGTGGATGGAGGCTCCCGTAAATTTTTATATGTGGCTTAAAGGCGAATAGTTTTTTAATCAATTTATATCCCTTATCTTTTGGTCCCAGTCCGTCGCCGTGGGCTAAAAGGCATTTTTTCCCGTTAATCAGGAATGGCTGCTGACAGGTAAAGATCCGGATTCCCAGTTCCTGTCTAAAATAATCTTTCACCCACATATCATGATTACCCGTAAAATAGTAAATCTCAATATTCTTTTCTTTTAATTGGTTTAATTTAGCCAGAAAATTGAAATAACCACGTGGAACCACATATTTGTACTCGAACCAGAAATCAAAAATATCGCCGAGTAAGATCAGGTGAGTAGCATCCCGGCTGATCATATCCAGCCATCGGATCACCCGTTTCTCCCGCTCTTTGCTGGATTCCCTGTCAGGAGAGCCGAAATGGAAATCAGACGCAATATAAAGTGTCCCTTCGATAACAACGGGATTCTGGAAGAGCGGTGCCATATATATTCAATTGAACGGCAAAGATACGTTTTTTTACTATTTTTGTCCTAATAAAACCATGCCGATGAAACCTATACAAATGGTAGACCTGAAAAGCCAGTACCTGAAAATCAAACCAGAGATCGACAGGAAGCTGGATGCCGTATTTGATTCCACAGCCTTTATTAACGGAACTTTTGTCAAAAATTTCCAGTCTAATCTGGAAAAATATCTTGGTATAGAACATGTGATCCCGTGTGGTAACGGTACCGATGCTTTGCAGATCGCTCTCATGGCACTGGATTTGGAACCGGGAGACGAGGTGATTACGACGCCTTTTACTTTCATTGCCACGGCCGAAGTAATTGCCCTGCTCGGTCTGGTACCGGTTTTTGTGGATTGCCGGTACGATACTTTCAATATGGATGTTACGAAGATAGAAAAGGCGATCACGCCAAAATCTAAAGTTATCCTTCCGGTACATCTTTTCGGGCAATGTTGCGATATGGAAGAAATTGTCAGTATCGCTACGGATTACAATCTCTATGTGATCGAGGATGCCTGTCAGTCCATCGGTTCCGAATATACGGATTCGTCGGGAAAAACCAGGAAAGCGGGGACACTCGGAGATATCGGGTGTACTTCTTTTTTCCCATCCAAAAATTTAGGTTGTTATGGTGACGGCGGTGCTGTTTTTACCCGTGATGAAAAACTGGCGCATAAAATGCGCGGTATTGCGAATCACGGCATGTTTACCCGGTATTACCACGAAATGATCGGTGTAAATTCCCGCCTTGATACCATTCAGGCAGCCGTTTTGGATGTGAAATTACAATACCTAGACCAATATAATGCGGCGAGGCAACAGGCGGCAGCCTGTTACGATAAAGCTTTTAAAGGTCATTCCAATATAGAAACTCCGGTTATATCCCCATACAGCAGTCATGTTTTCCACCAGTATACGGTAAAACTGAATAATGTGGACAGAATCGGGTTGACAGAAGGGATGAAGGAAGCCGGTATCCCGGTGATGATTTATTATCCGGTACCTTTGCATTTACAGAAAGCTTTTGAATACCTTGGCAAAAAACGTGGTGATTTTCCGGTTGCGGAGATGCTGTGCGACCGGGTTATTTCGTTACCTATGCATACCGAATTATCCCTGGATCAACTCGATTATATCACCAGCCAATTTTTAAAACTTATATAAAATGTCTTATTACGCACATCCTACCGCAGTTATTGATGAAAACAATGAAATAGGTGACGGAACCAAAATCTGGCATTTTTCCCATATCATGTCAGATTGCCGGATCGGTAAGAATTGCAATATCGGGCAAAATGTAGTCGTTTCGCCGGGTGTGGTGTTGGGGAATAATGTAAAAGTCCAGAATAATGTTTCCGTTTATACGGGTGTGATCTGTGAAGACGAAGTATTTCTTGGTCCTTCTATGGTATTTACCAATGTAATCAATCCGAGAAGTGCCGTATCCAGAAAAACCGAATATCTTGAAACTCATGTCGGCTATGGCGCGACTATAGGAGCCAATGCTACGATAATTTGTGGCAACCGAATCGGGAAATATGCTTTTATCGGAGCGGGTGCCGTCGTGACCAAAGATGTTCCCGATTATGCTTTGGTTTTGGGAAACCCTGCCCGGCAAACCGGTTGGATGAGCGAACGTGGATATAAACTTTTCTTTAATGAAGGAGGTGATGCTTTTTGTCCTGAAAGCGGAGAAAAGTACCGGTTTGAAGAAGGGATAGTAAAGAAGATAAGAATGTAATCCGATTGTCGTACCCTGAGTTCATCGAAGGGGACGCCAAAGAATCCTGATTTTTTACGCATTAAAATTTAAAGCGGCTATCTATCCGTTGGCTTCGACGGAGCTCAGCCAACGAGGCATAAACTTCCTCATGCTGTCATACTGAATTACAGCGAAGGATCTTAAAGAGAAGCGCTTGAAAGTCCCTATACCTGTCGTATAGTATATATTATTACCGGAAACTTTCCTATTACCTACTTTCTTTGCTTGCACAAAGAAAGATAGCAAAGAAAGTGCAGGAACCGCTCAATTTTCCTGCTAAAAATCTAAGAACCTTTGGCTAAACTGTAACAACTCCTCGCTATGCTCGTCAAACATTTACAGTTTTCACGCCTTCGACGGAGCTCAGCCAACGAGGCATAAACTTCCTCTTGCTGTCATCCTGAGCTACAGCGAATAAATGATATAAGTACTACTTTCCGGGTTTGAAGGGTGCGGGCATTTTAATCTTCCATTTTAATTTCCTGGAATTTACTGTTGAATGCCGGATAACTGTATGGGGTTGCCAATCCTATTCCTGCCTGGAACTCTTTTTCTCCATTCCCCTTCATGACGAAAGTAATATCCAAAATTTTACCGGCGCCGGGTTGCAGAATACCGATTTTTTCAGAAGGGGAAGCCCATATCCGCCATCTTTTTTTTCTCTTTGCCAGGGAAGCATTGAACGCTAAAGGCAACTCAGGATGTTGAAAATCTATTTCAAAAGGATAAGGGTTAGTGACCGTAACGGGTATGGTTATCTTTTCTCCTTCCTGGAAAATTTTGTCCGGTAAATTAAAATCGATCTTAATCCTGGAAACAGGCATAAAGCTTTGAATATCATGAAGCCAGTACGTATCTTTTCCAATATTGTATGCACGGCTCAAGGTATCGCTACTTCCGGTCACCAATATTACCGGCTGCCGGTAAAGAGATTCGTCGAAATTCCAGATATCATACTGGTTTTGCCTGTAGCCGCTGTTGTTAAGTGATAAGGCCGGTTTGCCCGAATAATAGGTGTAGAGAGAAGCTTTCTGATAGCTGTTTTGGAATAGAAGCGGCTTCTCCTGAACAATTTCCGAGAGTCCGGCGGCGAATTGACGGTTTCCGTGAAATCCGAAATTCAAAGGTGAAAAATTGAATATTAGTTCGGTACTCAATACTAAAAGTATGGCAATGACAGGGAAAATGAAACGGTAAGTTATTTTACGGATTTTGATATTCCGGACACAGTATTTGTAAAGCAGGATAATCATGGGTAAACAGGCGGTAATGGTCCAGTGTGGCTCCACATGTCCGCGGAAAGCCGTCAGGAAAAAGAAAACGATAAAACCACCCGTGATAAGATAAAGTGATCTTTCAAAGAGATCCTCAGGTTTATATTTGAATAATATGAAAATGGAAAGCACAAACATCACAGGATTGAAAACCACAAGCTGGTTGAGCCAGAATTCGATCAGGTAAAAAAACCTGAATCCGTCCGACCGGTCGATCATGTGATAGGAAAATGATGGAAAATCATGGACAACCTGCCAGTGGATATGCGGAATGAGCAAAAGCAGCGTGATCATTCCCGAAACGTATAACCGCCAGTTGGTCAGTAACCTAGGATTCGAAACGACGACAAGCGTAATCACCAGTAAAGCATGGTATTTGGAATAGATCATTCCGGCCATAGCCACTCCCAAAGCCACTGTAAGGGTTATGTTTTGTTTTTGCAAGAATTTCTTGTATAAGAACAGGAAAAGTGTGGTAAAGAAAAGGAGGGGAGCATCCGGTGTTATGACAAATCCGTAAACCTGGAACATGACCACGGAGGCCGCGATCCCAAAGAATAACAAAACTTTGCCTTTTGAGGGATGGGGCTCGTCAATAATTTTCCATAATAACACCAATTCTATGATTTGGGCAATGACCGCAAAAAGCCGTGTTCCCAGTTCTCCCCTGATAAAAGATCCCAGTTTAATAAAAAGGGCTACCATGGGAGGATGGTCGAAATAACCCCAGTCGAGATACTTCGCATACATCGCATAGTAGGCTTCGTCAGCCAGTATTTCCGTAAAACAGCTTTGCAAAATCTTCCAGACTGCCCAAATGGCCAGTAGTATCATAAATAGGTTGCCGGGAGTTAAATTAGGAAAAAGTCTGCGCTTGGGTACCAATGACAAGTTTTATTAATTTGCATGCAAATATACATTAAAAAATCTTTTACTATTTTTGCGGATATAGAAGTTATTATCAATTAAATCAGTTATTATGAAGAGAATTATTTTATTATTTGTCCTGGTAAGTTTTGGAATTAATGCCATGGCCCAGGATATGGAAAAAATCAAATTAAATACGCCCGATATGAAACGGGGTTTATCCACTATGGAAGCATTATCAAAGAGACAATCTACCCGTGAATATGCTGATAAATCCTTATCACTTCAGGATCTTTCCGACCTGATTTGGGCTGCTGCGGGTATTAACCGGGAGGATCAGGGAAAACGTACTTCTCCCACGGCGACCAATGCACAGGAAATAGATCTTTATGTTTGCTTTCCGGAAGGCGTATACCGTTACATGCCGAAAGAACATTCCCTCGAACCGGTAGCGAAGGGAGATTTCCGTTCAATAGCGGCCAGTCAGCAGGAATTCGCCGCCAAAGCGCCGGTTATACTCATTATAGTAGCCGATATATCGAAATTCAGAGGAGATAATAAAGAAGATAATTTATTGTACGGAGCCATGGATGCCGGGATTGTATCACAAAATATTTCCCTCTTTTGCGCTGCCAATAATCTGGCTACGGTTCCACGTGGATGGATGATGAAAGAGGAATTACATAAAGCTTTAAAATTGACGGAGACACAGTATCTTATGCTGAATCATCCGGTGGGCTATATGAAATAACCGGTCAATTCTTCCGCCTCTTCTTTTGCTTCCTCACGCGCAATCTGCACAGAAAATACCCGTGCCTTGAGCCTGCGGGAGCTAACTTTTTGTCATTCTGAGCTAAAGCGAAGAATCTTCTTTAATTATAAAATAGATCCTTCACTACGTTCAGGATGACATATGCTATTTTCAGATGCTGTATGATCCGTTTAGAAAACCGTATGACTATTTAAAAATTTCTGTTGCCCGTTCAAAAATGCCATGCATATAAGCAATCGCCATGCCGTAATTGGAAACGGGAATACCGTTATCCGTAGCTGGTTTAAGACGGTTAAAAATTTGTTTTGGAGTGAACATACAACCCCCGCATTGGATCACCATGGCATATTCTTTAATGTCCAGACTGGCTTGCTGAAAACTGCTTACCACTTCAAAACTGAGTTTTTTACCAGTGAATTTTTCCAATAATTTCGGGATTTTAAATCTTCCGATGTCATCGCAATTTACATGATGGGTACAGCTTTCCATGATCAGCACCCGGTCGCCGTCCCTGAGCGTGCTGATCTTTGGTGTTCCTTTCAGGTAAGCTTCGAAATCACCTTTTAACCGTGCGAAAAGAATACTGAATCCGGTAAGCGGGATTTCAGGCGGGACAATGGAAGATACTTTCTCGAAAACCTGGCTGTCGGTTACGATCATTTTGGGGACGATACCCGAATTTTGCAAAAATTCCTTCAATTCGGTTTCCTGCAATACGATATTGATGGCATGATGGTCCAGGATATCCCGGATCGCCATTACCTGAGGCAAAATCAGTCTGCCTTCCGGAGCTTCGTTATCGATGGGTGTAACCAGAAGTATTATATCGTTTTTACCGACGAGGTTTTGGAAAAGGGTTGTTTTTTGATAGGCTGTGGGTGGAACGGTATTTTTAAGCACAGTAATGACCTGGTCGAGATTTTCCGGACTATGTGTACTGAAGTCCACGATTTCCGCGTTGGTTGTTTCCCTTATTTTTATTTTGGTGTTCTGATCGAGCGGAAGTATATCCTGCTTGTTATGAACAATAAAGAAAGGAATATCCAACTCTTTGAACTTTTTAATAAGATCGATCTCGAAATCATCAAAAGAATTTCCGGAAATCAATAGAACGGCACTATCTATGGTGTTGAGTACTTCCATGGTTTTGCGGATTCTTTGGGCTCCCAGTTCACCGGTATCATCGATACCTGCCGTATCGATAACAATGACCGGACCAATGCCGAATATTTCAATGGATTTTTTAACGGGATCCGTAGTGGTACCGGGAGTATCCGAAACGATAGCTACTTCCTGATTAACCAGGACGTTAATAAATGAGCTTTTCCCACTGTTCCTTTTCCCGAAAATACCGATATGTGGTTTTAAATCTTTGCCTTTATTCATAGTATGGAAAACTTTGGATACAAAATTAGAGTCTGAGAATTTCTCCGGTTGTTTGAAATCATTAAGCAATGCAAATATAAGGATATCTTTCTTGTAAATATAAAAGATTTCTAAAAAAGAGTATCCAAATTCTATTAAGGAAAATTTTAAAAAAAGCTCCTAAATGTTAAATGGTAAAGATAAAGATACAAATATAAAAAAAGAACTCCGGCCGGAGTTCTTTTTGCAATAAAATTTAATCTTATTATTCGTTGGGATAATTCTGTAAAAACGTAAAAGAAACATTGTTAAATGAAAATTGTCCTGTATTTTGATCCCTGTATACCAATTGTGCAGGTATATTCATCCAGTAGAGAGTACCGTAACGGTCTACCCGGATGGAACGGTCGGGCATTTGGAAAAATTCCAAGGTGGTTAATTCTTCCGCATCAACCGTGGTAGCACAAAAAATATTATCTCCTCTTATGGATAAATTAAGCGATGTCTTTACTTTACAGGCGCTTCCAACACCCATACAATCCGCATGAACTTGATTATTATAGCATTTACCGTTACATTCCGATCTATCATGGCCTACCCTGATCTCGATCCTGTCCCATATTCCATTGAAGGCCGATTTACTGCCTACTTCCGTCGGTCCTACATAAACGCCTACAGGTTCAGTTTCGGATATATTTGACCCTTCTGATTGTTTTTTGTCGCACGAAATCAGGGAAAAAACAATAAAAATTCCCACTGTAGCCGATAATAATGCTTTTTTCATAAACTTGGATTTTGAGATGTTATTAAAATAATTAACCGACCCAAAGATAAAAAGAGGGAAAAAATGTTCCGGAAATTTAGGAATACTTTAGTTGATAAGCAAAAAAAGGAATCCGACAGAAAGTCCCTGTTCAAATAATAATAAAATAATAACTTCTTTTATTGGCAGATTTGGTTAAGGTTCGTTATTTTTCCTTAACGATAATAATTAATTGTACCGAATAGAAGTCATTTTGATTAAAATTTTGTAAGTCATAACGGTTCGGGTATAAAAGGTCCAGTCTCTTCCGGGTAATGTCCAGTCCGTGACGGGAAGAAACGATATCACTTTCTTTATGATTCCGGAATAAGGTATTGGTACACGAAAATATAATTTTTCCCGGTTCGGTGAAATCAAAACGGATATCAATTTTGCCGTTACGGTTATGGGGAGTATATTTAAATGCGTTGTTTATAAAACTCTCGAAAAGAAGTGGAGCTACCCAAATTCCTTCCGGGTCGCCTGCTGTATCCATATTTACCTGAATAACATGATCGAACCGTTCCTGCTCCAAATCAATGAACTGATTATAAAAATAGAGTTCCTGGGTCATTTCTACCGTCTTTTCAGATACACCCACCATATAATAATCGAGCACTGCCGATAATTTTCTTACCACTTCGGGAAGCTTTTTGTCATTGATCACCGCCATGGCGTAAATATGGTTGATCACGTTAAAAACAAAATGGGGCGCTATTTTAGAACGCAAATAATCTTTTTCAATCCTGGCCTTATGGGCTGCCAGTTGGGATGTCTTCTTTACAAGCTCCAGTTCCGCCTTCAACATCCGGTTGATCTCTTTCGAATGTCTCAATAATAATGCGAACAGCAGTAACCCTGTATTCCGCATAAAAGAGAAGAAAAGCAGGCTCTGTGCTGCTTCATTTATTAATCCCATATTCTTGAAAACAGCTTCCAGATCCGGCATAAACATTTCCATTTCCACAAATGAGAGGACTACCAAACTAATAAAAGTTATGACCCAGTAGAAAATTTTATTGGATTTAAAGATACGGGGATAAATTACGAAGTAATTAAAGTAAATGACCGCAATGATCATAGCAAGGCTTATAATTTCCAATCCTAATGACGTAACTGTTTTGGGACGGAAACTATAGGTGGTCAGATAAAAATATACTACTACGATCCAAAAAATTACATGGATGGAAATCCATCCTAATTCTGCTAATATTTCTTTTTTGGAGCGTTTCACTACCGATTTTTTGTGGACAGTATTATGAATGTGCAAAAATAATATTATTCATGCAATATTTTAATCAGATATTATTATTTTTGCTTTTAACAACAAAATCAATATTTATGGAAAGAGATTTTGGTTATTTGATTGTAGACGATGAAAAATCTACGCGCTTAATTATAGAAACGTTAATGGGCGATTTTGAGAATTACCATTGTCTGGGAAATTTTCAGGATCCTGTCAATGCCGTCAAATTTCTCAAGCACCACCATTGTGATCTCCTGTTCCTGGATGTGGAAATGCCGGAAATGGACGGTTTTGCCCTTTTGGATGAACTGGAAGACCCGCCCATGACGATTATGGTCACCGGTTTTGCCACCACCTACAGTGAAAAGGCCCATATTTATTATGACCGCGGGATTATTGATTTTGTATCGAAAGCCATGCCTGATTACCGCTTTAAACAGGCTATTCAACGTTTTGAAACTCAGTTTGCGAATAAACTGCTGATCAATCAATACAAGGATATGACCAAACAGGAATCCATGGATAGTATCCTTTTGCGGGATGAGCTTTTCGAAAGAAGTATCTTAAAAAAAGATATTGCTTATATATCCGTGGAGAAGAATACCTTAACGCTACATACCACTTCCCTGGAAGAAATTAAAATGAGAGGCAGCCTTATCGATTTTGTGGAACAACATTTTGAACCGGATTCTTATGTACAGATAAGCAGGATGCATGTGGTCATTAAAATGAATATCCACAGTTTTAATTTTTCTTCTATCTGTATGGGAAAAGATAAAAACGGCGAATCCATTATTCTCCCCATCTCGGTAAGGAGAAGAAGAGAAACCATGAAAGCTTTAAGTTTGAAAAAACTTGATACGGACGAAGAAATGGTATACCCGATATAAAACGGGATTGTTACAGTAACCCTCTATTGTGTTTTTATCATCCTGCATAAATCAGATGCTTTAATCATGATCTTTGGCATAAAATTGTTTGGTTGCCGCGAATAGCCATAACGGCTTAACAAGTATTTACCGGGAAAATTTAAAGACATGTTCCGGCAAAGGAAATATAGTTTACGGAATAATGAGAACCTTCACTTTGTTTAGGATGACAAAAGTGAATTGATATTCTCCTCAATAAAACAGCATTTCGGGAGTCACAGGCGTAAACTGGTCATGGTCGTCCTTACGGATTTTTATACTTCCGTCATTCCAGTTTGAGGGCCATCCTCCGATAATGTGTCCGAGAAAAACCACTTTAATACCGTGTAATCCTTTTGCCAACGCTACGGAATTATCACGACGGGAAAATCTTTTAACCTCATCCCTGTTATTGATGAGCAATTCACCATCAATCCATACTTCTTCGTTATCTGAAGATATAAAGTAAACACCGTCTTCCGGTATATAAAGATAACCGCTGGCGATAGCGGCATATTGGTTAACGCCGCGCATGGATTCGTCGGTTTTCACTACCTGCGTAATTTCCCTCAGGTTGCGGAGTACTGTTTCTCCCGGAGGAGTAACGTTTTTACTTAATTCTTCCACATTGAGGTACATGCCGTCGATAATTTCCATTTTTAGTCCCGCTTTTGTAACAGGTAATTCGGTAGCGGCATTAAGAGGTTTTTTCACATAATCTATTTTCCTTACAGGCCCCATCTTTCCCGATGGCAATACGGAAGCTATCCTGAGTTGTGTATCCTCCGAGATATGTAACGGGCCGGTATATTCTTCAGAATTTATATCAGGGTCCTGCCCGTTAAGTGTATAAACCATTTTCATAGGGCGTGAGGTTTTGAATACAGCTTCGGTGTGGTCGGTAAATACGATACGGCTACATGATCCGTTAGGCTGTTCGGGCTGCGGAATATGATAATTGATCCCGTGGCCGTCTAAACGGACCAGGGCATTATAGATTCTCCTTTCGAAATCCTGATAATCTTTGTTCTCCAAAGTTGTCCATCCGATTTCCGCCAACGCGATGATACGGGGGAAAGTCCTCAATTCCCTCAGGTCGTTATGGTACATATATTCCGACCAGGTATTACACTGTACGCCCAGTATATGTTTTTCTTTATCCGTACCTGCCAATACGGAAGGAATCGGATCATAACCATAAACGGTCTCCAATGTCGCATAACCACCGATCGTCACGGGTTCTATTTTCGGGTCACCTTCAAAACGGTCAAGGTACATCCCGTCATTTTGAGGGACCATAATCGCATCATGGCCCATATTAGCCGCAGCAATGCCGCCTTCTTCTCCACGCCATGACATCACGGTGGCCGTGGGTGCGAGACCGCCTTCCAGGATCTCGTCGAACCCGATAATTTTTTTGCCGTATCCTGCCAATACTTTTTCCATTCTTTGCACAAAATAGCTCTGCAGGTATTCTTCCGCCGTATGGCCCTCTCCGGATTTTAATCCCTGTTCGCGGATTCTTGCCTGGCAATGGGGGCATTGCTTCCATTCCGTTTTCGGACATTCATCGCCGCCTATATGGATGTATTCACTGGGGAAAAGTTCAATGATCTCTTTAAAAACATTTTCCAAAAATTCGAAGGTGGTTTCTTTACCCGCACAGAAAACGATGTCTTCAACACCCCAGATGATACGGGGCGTTATGGGTTCTCCTTTGCAGGATAATTCGGGATATGCGGCAATGGCAGCCAGTGCATGTCCGGGTAATTCGATTTCCGGGATCACCGTGATGAAACGGTCTGCGGCATATTGTACAATTTCCCTGATCTCTTCCTGGGTATAATAATAGGGTCCATATTCGAAACCTTCTCCTTCCATGCGTTTTGCCCCTACTTCAGTCAATGCCGGATATTGCTTGATCTCTATACGCCATCCCTGGTCATCGGATAAATGCCAGTGCAACGTGTTAATCTTGAATAAGGCAACTACATCAAGTGTCTTTTTTAACTCCTCTACCGTCATGAAGTGCCGGCAGGGATCGATCATGATCGCCCGGTATCCGAAACGGGGATAGTCGGTAATAGAAACGGACGGTGCTTCCCAAGTGATATTATTTACTATCTCCGGGCTTTCAATTTCGGCAGGAAACAGTTGCATAAAGCTTTGCATACCATAGAAAATGCCCTGTCCTGTCCTGGCTCTTACAGTCACATAATCCGGACGGACTTCCAGGATATAGCCTTCTTCAGGTATCTCTGCCGCCGGATCCATATATAGCCGGATCATATTTTGATTTTCTTTTGAAGTTGTATTTAGAGAATAGCCGGTAGATTTTTGAAGCCGGTTACTAAAAAATTCGACAATCGGTTTCAATGTCGGATCGGAGATAAAAAATGAGGTATTCTTTTTTAATGTGAAATGGCCTTCTTCCCGGGTAAGGTTTGCCGGAGCAGGTATAATGTTAATGCCCCGGTTATAGGATTTGACTTCGGTTTGTTTTTCTTGTCCGCACGATAGAATAGAAATAGCCGAACAAATAAACAGGATAACGGGAATAATTTTTCTCATGTTATGAAGATTGAATATCAACCGCAAATATAACATAAAAAAATAGCGGCTGTCTAAATTAGTTACCCGGTATACGTCTTATGTCTTTCTGAACGCAGACCGGGAAAATAAACTTTAGACAGTCGCCTGATTAGGATTTAAAATCCTATTGGATTTCAATTTTTTTGGCTTTCTTTTCTTCCTCTTCTTTTTTAGGGATCGTGATGTTCAATATACCATCCAGGTACTGGGCCTGGATATTTTCTCCGTCCGTATTCTCAGGTACGGTAAAAGAACGGGAAAAAGACTGGAAACTATACTCACGTTTGGTGTATTTTCCTTCTTTATCCTTTTCTTCGTTTTCTTCCTTTTTTTCTGAGGAAATCGTCAGGACATTATGATCCAGATCTATTTTGAAATCTTCTTTTTTTAGTCCGGGAGCTGCCAGTTCAATCGTAAATTGATTATCTTCTTCTTTTACATTGACGGCAGGAATAGTAGTTCCCGTATTTACACTTTTAAAATAATCTTTTCCGAAGAAGTCATCAAAAAATGATGGGAAAGCAGGGAAAAGAGCATCTTCTTTACTCCATTTTGTAATTGCCATGGTGATTGAATTTATGTTAAACAATATATTGTATTTATAATACTAACTAAGTAGATGATTAACATAAATAAATTTTATTTTGTTCAAAATTTTACACCTGATTATAAGGTAGAATTATTTTTCAACCAATTGTAAATAAAAAAGTTAAATGATAAAATCCATTCACATTCTTACTTTGATTCTACTAATGTGCCGGAAGATTGATCCTGGTTCCCGTATTAACACATTTACCATTAATTAAATGGAATAACCTTTTAGTAAAAATTGTAATTTTGCACTCGAATGTTTATCACAGGATATTCAACCGGACTAAACCAAACAACTCTTGCCTGAGTCTGTTTTATTTTGGAATATAATCAGAGGCATTATGAGGATCCGGAATCTATTTTGTTTTTTCCACTTATTTAATCCCGATAAATGAACATATCAGAACTAAGTATTAAAAGACCCGTATTATCGACGGTTTTTGTCCTTATTATTTTTCTTTTCGGGATTATCGGATATTCTTTTTTGGGTATCCGGGAATATCCTAATGTAGATAATCCGATTATCACGGTAAGCGTCTCTTATCCGGGTGCCAATGCCGAAGTAATCGAAAGCCAGATTACGGAACCGCTGGAACAGAACATAAACGGTATTCCGGGAATCCGCTCCCTCACCAGTTCCAGTAGTCAGGGATATTCCCGTATTACGGTGGAATTCGAGCTGGGTATTGATATGGAAACCGCGGCCAATGACGTGCGTGATAAAGTTTCCAGGGCGCAAAGATACCTTCCCAGTGATGCGGATCCCCCCACCGTATCAAAGGCCGACGCGGATGCTGATCCGATCATGCAGATCGTGGTCCAAAGCGATAAAAGGTCATTGCTCCAGTTAAGTGAGATCGCGGACCTGACAGTGAAAGAAAGGCTGCAAACTATTCCCAATGTAAGCGCGGTGGAAATTTGGGGGGAAAACAGGTATGCCATGCGATTGTGGCTCGATCCACAGCAAATGGCGGCATACGGCGTTACTCCACTGGACCTTAAAAATGCGATCGACCGCGAAAACGTGGAGTTGCCTTCCGGAAGTATCGAAGGGGATAACATAGAAATGTCGATCCGGACACTAGGTCTTATGGAAACACCGGAAGAATTTAACGAACTGATCATCAAAGAAGATAATTTCCGGATTGTCCGTTTCAGCGATATCGGACGGGCAGAGCTGGATGCCGAAGACCGGAAGAATATTACCAAATATAACGGGGTTCCGATGGTGAGCGCCGTTGTGATTCCACAGCCGGGAGCCAATCAGGTGGAGATCTCCGACGAGGTGATGGTAAGGCTTGAACAGATGAAAAAAGATCTTCCCGATGATGTGGATTTGGAGATCGCTTTCGACAATACCCGTTTTATCCGGGCTTCAATTAAAGAGGTTCAGGATACTATTTTCATCGCTTTTATTCTGGTGATCGTCATTATATTTTTATTTCTCCGCGACTGGCGGGTAACCCTGATTCCGGTGATTGTGATTCCGGTCTCGCTGGTGGGTTCTTTTTTCATTATGTATATCGCGGGATTCTCCATTAATGTACTGTCAATGCTGGCGGTAGTACTGGCGGTCGGACTGGTCGTCGATGATGCGATCGTGGTCACGGAGAACATCTATGTCAAGATTGAAAAGGGAATGTCTCCCAGACAGGCAGGAATCGAAGGTTCAAAGGAGATATTTTTTGCCGTGGTTTCCACCACCATCACGCTGGTGGCGGTTTTCTTTCCCATTGTATTTTTAGGTGGTATGACGGGCCGGCTATTCCGGGAATTCAGCATTGTGATATCCGGGGCCATCATCATATCTTCTTTTGTGGCCCTTACTTTTACGCCTATGTTGGCTACTAAATTATTGAAAAAACAGGATAAGAGGAATTGGTTTTACCGTGTTACGGAACCTTTCTTTTTATGGCTTAATCGTATTTACGAAAGGTCGTTAAGATATTTTCTGAAACACAAGGTGATCGCTTTTCCTATTATCGGTGCCTCATTGGTCGTAATTGTGCTGCTTTGGAATGTCGTTCCTTCGGAAATGGCCCCCCTGGAAGACCGTTCGCAAATTAATATAAGAACCAGTTATCCCGAAGGAGCTACTTTTGAATACATCCGGGATTATGTAGACCAGATTTCCCATGTGGCCGATTCCGTTGTGCCGGAACGGGTTGCCAATATAACCATGGTAAGAAGTACCTGGGGACAAATCAGGGTGATGTTGCCTGATATTAAGGACCGGGAGCGGAGCCAGATGGAAATTGCCCAAAGATTGACGGATGCCGTAAGGAATGAAACCGAAGCCCGGGCTTTCGTACAGCAACAATCTACTTTCGGTGGGCGTCGTGCCGGTATGCCGGTGCAGTATGTGTTACAGGCTCCCAACATCGAAAAACTGGAAGAGTTTATCCCTCTTTTTATGGTAAAAGTCAATGAAAGTCCCGTATTTCAGATGGCGGATGTGAACCTGAAATTTACCAAACCGGAAACCCGGATGCATGTTGACCGTGATAAGGCGGCCTTATTGGGCGTCAGTACCCGTGATATCGGCCAGACCTTACAATATGCTTTAAGCGGACAAAGACTGGGGTATTTTTACATGAACGGGAAGCAATATCAGATTTTAGCCGAGATCAACCGCCAGCAACGAAACACTCCGCTTGACCTTAAGTCTTTATATGTAAAAAATATTAACGGGGAGATGATCCAGCTGGATAACCTGGTCACTTTGGAAGAGGCTGTCGCTCCTCCCCAGTTATATAGGTATAACCGTTTTACTTCTGCTACCGTTTCGGCCGGACTGGCCCCGGGTTATACGCTGGGCGAAGGACTGGAAGAGATGGACCGTATCGCGGAAGAGGTGTTGGACGATACTTTCAGGACTGCCCTTACCGGTGAATCCCGGGAATTCAGGGAAAGTTCCTCCAGCCTGATGTTCGCTTTCATTCTGGCCCTGATCCTGATATTGCTGATTTTGGCTGCCCAGTTCGAAAGTTTCAAAGATCCGTTTGTGATTATGTTTACCGTACCGTTAGCCGTGACCGGCGCCCTGTTTTTTATGTGGATATCCGGTGTGACAATGAATATATTTAGCCAGATCGGGATCATTATGCTGATAGGGCTAGTCACCAAGAACGGTATCCTGATCGTGGAATTTGCCAATCAGCGGCAGGGTTCCGGACTTAAAAAGTATGATGCTATTTTTGAAGCTTCCATCCAACGTTTAAGGCCTATTTTGATGACCAGTCTTTCCACAGTGTTAGGTTTATTACCATTGGTATTCGCCAGTGCCGAAGGTGCCAACAGCCGTATTGCCATGGGGACGGCCGTAGTCGGCGGCTTACTGGTGGCAACATTCCTGACGCTTTATATCGTGCCGGCCATGTATATGTATATCTCAACCGACAGAAGTAAAAAGAAAATAGAGGAATAAAAAAAGAGCCACTTTGCAGACTCGAACTGCAGACCTACGCATTACGAATGCGTTGCTCTACCAACTGAGCTAAAGTGGCTTTTGCGGTTGCAAAAATACAAAAAATCTTTAGATTTAAAAAGCGGTATCCAATAAATTCTTTACCACATTTTTTGTATTTTTGTCCTTGATTTTCCCGGGAGAATTCTCGTAAATTATAAGCGGTAGTAGCTCAGTTGGTAGAGTGAAAGCTTCCCAAGCTTTAGGTCGCGAGTTCGAACCTCGTCTACCGCTCGAAATCTCCTTTTACGGGCTTTTAACATAATTACCTTATTTTAAAGAAGTAACTATTATAGTTGATTAATGATCATTCTAAACTAGTCACCTATAATCTCTTTCGGAAGATATCGTGATCCTCAATCCAAAGAAAAATTTATCGGTATACTAAAAGAAGCTTTCACCGGGTTCTCGTTTTGTGTAGCGGGTATCCATGCCGGCATATTCCGGATCACCCGGAGTCCTTCTTCAATACATTCCTGACCAGCCTCTTCCGCATTTTCCTCCGGACCGGCTAATCTGGAATCTCTTACCCGGATATAATAATTATGGTATATATATACATTTTTACATTAAAAAACTCCTATTAAGGAGTTCTATTTATTTTTATTTTCTTTTGGATTATACTCTAAAGCCTGTTTTAGTTTTTTATTGAATTCAGATAATTTATCTTTATCTATAGGCTCTATTGTATATCCATTTTTATCAAATTTAAATATGGTTTGTTCTTCCATATCTTCATTTATTTCTTTAGTTTTTTCATATGCTTCTTTCATGTTGTTTGAGAATTTAAATACAGTTAGTATTTCACCTATCTTAGAAGCAAGTTTTATAGTATCTATTGAATAGATAATTTGATCTTCTGGTATATCTTTGGGTATATTACTATCTAATGAATTATAGATAAGTATTTCTGTCCATTGTTGAATAGATTTTACTTTTCTCTTCAATGTATCTATATTCGATGGAATATTTTAAACCTCGTACAGATGAATTATCCAGAATATGATCAAACATGCAGTCCGGAAATAGAGTGACATTATCACTTAATATCGGAAACATTGATGCTCATTAAGTTGTAATGCACAGTATTGTTAAAGAAACAATCACCAAAGTTAATGGAAATATTTTTTAAAATATCTTATATAGAGTTATGATCCTTGGAACGGTAGTATTTATTCAATTCCAGGTTATGACATAACAGGAGCATGGAATGTTTTTATATTGGACGCTAAAAAATTATATTATGCGCAAACTTTTATTTTTATTATCAATCGTTATGTATTTAATACCCTGTTCTCATGCTCAGGAAAGCATCAATATGATTGAAATTCTGAATATTGAAAAGGATATTATTTCTTTAGAAAACAGAATATCAAACTTGATAAAAAAGAACTCTGCTATGGCAAATATGCAGAATTTGAGGCAGTTTCATATTCTTATGTTGCATTTGGATTATAATAAGGTTGAATTTAAAAAAGAGAGATACTTAGACCTTTCTTTTTTATATCATCTTGAACCTCAATATTATGAAGTAGGGCGTAAAGGAAAAGAAGAATATCTCAGAACGATGACCCTAATAACAGATTATGCAGGCAATTTAATTACCAATTGTGATGCCAGATTTTTTTTTAGAACCCCACCCATTGCTAATCCAGGTTACGTTCAACTGGCAAAAATGTTATTTGATGAAAAGTTTGATTATATTTTATGGCTATCCGGACCTCATGAAATGGGTTATAAGATTGGCATCAAAGGCAGTAAACTATACGCAATTAAAACAGTAAATAATGAACTCAAAATTTATACCTGGGAGGAGTTTATGGAATGTTGTTTTGATAAGTGGATATGGTGGTAATGGCTTGATTTAAGCAGTAAAAACCTGATGAGATTATTTCTATAAATCTACATATCCTCACAATAAGTAAACAGGATAGAAATTGCAACAAAACCATGAAGTTTGGATATTAACGATATCTTTGAAGAATTTTAATTTTTATTATTTTTGTCGTTATATAGACGTTCTTTGAAAAAATCCGTACGATATACTCCATTATAACACGCGCGATACCCGGACCGAATTTCTTTTCGACCGTGGTTTTACGGGGCACGAGCATTTAGACTGTTTCAGCATTATCAATATGAAAATCCCTCACACTCGACAAAGTAAATTTATTTACTTTGTCGAGTGTGAGGGATTTGGGCTAAGCCAACTACAGCCGTTTATACGACCCGGTCAATTCCCGGTTCTTCTCTCCCGATCCCTATGTACAGATGCCGGATTTCAGTCAGAATTTTAACAGGTATAGTTATTGTTTGAATAATCCGTTGAGATATACGGATCCGGATGGGGACCTGGTGTAATACGCACAGTAGACATAGATGGTAACTTTACAACTCCTAACAGACTTGCACAAACTACCCCAGCTGGACAACAGGCTATCATGACAACTTATACAGCATCACAATACCACTCTTCTATGGATTTTAATACAGGCGGTTTACCATCTCTTGTAATTAATAGATATGATGCTTCGTTCTTTTCGGGATACGGAACAAGCTACCAAGTGATAAATCCATCAATGTCAAGATATTTTAATTTATTTAATTGGTTATGGTATTAAAGATTATGAGATACTTATTTTTAATTTTTTTCTCAGTAAATTTATTCTGGGTGTACGGACAATCAAATACATTACGGGGACCCGATATAGAGCAAACTTATATTGTAATAAATAAAATAATCTTTTATCCGAAAGATACATTGAACATTTTTGTAAAAAATAAAAATTGTGAGAACCAAACAAATACATTCTTTCTCAATGGATTGGAATTATTTCAAGACAGTTTATTAAAATTAAAACTCACCCATAAGGATGTTTTTGGTAATGAGTCTTTCTATGAAATTAAATACGAATCAAATGACAGTTCACAGTGTATTGAACATATCAACTATTTTATTTTTGTAAAAATTCCTATTTTTTTGAATGGGAAAGAGCTTACAATGGAAAGTATGAAGTTATTAGGAAATATTAAGCCTAACGAAATTAAATCTATCCGAAAAGAACACCCTTTTTCTAAGAGAAAACAAAGAATTGTGATTATTACGAAATGATATAATATAGATTACATGCCAATAATTATTAAAACACCTTCTATCTGTGGATGAAAAAAATATTCTGGAATGGATTGCGAAAGTCTTGCATCGGTACAATTGAGACGCAAGAACCTTCCTTTAACGCATGTATGCGGACCTGAATCCTGATTTCATTTATAAAATTCCAAGATTATGGTAAAGAAATTTTTAGTTTTAATATTTTTATTATCATTGACAATCTTTTCCTATTGTCAAATCGATAGTATTTCAATCCAATTAAGTAGGTGTGATGAATATAATCAAGTTCTCCGATCCTGGGTCAATTTCCCTACATTTGATAAAAAATTTCAGGAAACGGAAGGAGACCTAAAAAGTTTATTGGAGTTTATACAACAAAACTTAAGATACCCTAAAACAGCAAAAAAAGATAAAATAGAAGGCACAGTTTTTGTCGAATTCTGGGTAGATACTTGTGGCTTTACAAGTGAGCATAAAATCAAAAAAAGTATTCGGCATGATTTGGATAAAGAAGCTTTACGTGTGGCTAAGCTTTTAAGGTATGATATTCCTGCAACAGATGATCACACCAAGCAACCTGTTGGCATCTGTATCACTCTTCCAATTAGATTTAAATTGGAATAGGTAATTGTTATTGTATTAATATGTGGGCATGAGATGGTTTGAGAAGTATTAAGTATTAGGTTTGAGAAACTTTCTTTATGAGAATAACATTAAATGTAGAATTAATAGTTTCTGTGACAGTAATATTATGAATGCAAAAGTGTACTTTGTGAATTTGTTTGTTTTCTTTCTCATACATTCCTCGTATGGGCAAATTGAAGAAAATAAGTACCGTTTTTTTCAAAATTTTGAGAATAATAATTATATTTCTTCCGAAGATAAAGCTTTTTTGAAAAAAGGAAAAATTTGGAATGATACACTCTTTTTTAGCGAAGAAATTATCAAAAATCTATCTGGAAATACTACTATCCCTCATGGGTTAGAAAATATCATGTATCAGTATTTGATAAATAATGAATATGAAGATTTGTTATCAGATTATGACTCTTTAAAATTGAAGCAATTTATTGAAGATCTCAAATGGGGAAAAGAAATTTCTTATTTAGGGGTTCTCCCTATTCATAAAGATTATAAAACCTATCTGTTCCTTCTGGAAACACGCTTGAATAAAGAACAAAAGGACAGCGTTGGAAACAGGGAAGTTTTGGCTTTGAATGTCCGGCAAAATCGATTATTATCTATAGTAAGAATTTGTTCGTACTCGTGTATGCCGGGAAGTTGTTTTCTGGAATATAGCATTAAAAAACAAAATGGTTATTTTGATTCTGTTATGACACTCACACGTAGCGATGTTATCCTTATGAATAAGGAAGACGAAATCAAAGCACAGGAAGAAATGGAAAACAATCCCTGGATTATCAGATTTAGAATCAATGATCAGGGCTTTATCGAACTTGTGGAGGAGTGATATCATGATCCTCAATCCAAAGAAAAATTTATCGGTATACTAAAAGAAGCTTTCACCGGTTTCCCGTTTTGTGTGGCGGGTATCCATGCCGGCATATTCCGGATCACCCGGAGTCCTTCTTCAATACATTCCTGACCAGCCTCTTCCGCATTTTCCTCCGGACCGGCTAATCTGGAATCTCTTACCCGGATGTTAACTATATTGCCCTCTTCATCAATGTCAAAGGTGAAAAGAATTTTTCCGCTTACCTGTTTTTCTTTGGCCAGCAATGGATATTCCATGTTTTGATACAGATACTCATACAATTTTTCAAATCCTCCGGGAAATTCCGGGAAGGTTTCAGGGATTTCCGCTTCCTGTATTGTTCCGGTTTCTTCCGAATTTTCCGGTAAAAGATTGGCTTCCGCTTGCAACGGAGAAGTGCTCGGGTCTTGCAGTGAATTATGGATGGAAATATCCGGTTTTTCCTCTACAGAAGAATGAATATTCTGCGGGATAGTGAGTTTTTCTATATTACCGTTTCCCGCTGTGATGTCGGAAATATTCAATCCCATAATATTATTACTATAGATAAGGAATCCGGTGACGGGTAAAAAAAGTAATATTTTTGCCATTGCAAACTTCGATTTTTTTTTCGGACAAACCATTATTTTTATCCTTTTTTTAATGGATCCGTCCCGGAAATTATGGTTAAGGCTATGGATATTATATCCCAGTGTTTGGGAAATAAGCAGGGTGAGGTATTGTTTTTTATCGACACCCTGCCGTAAAACCGAATCATCCGCGCAATATTCGTGGATATTTTTAAGGCTTTTCCTGTAAAAATGGAAAACCGGATTGAACCATTGGAATATTCCGGCTACTTCTGCCAGGAGCAGATCAAGACTGTGCCTTTGAGTTATGTGCGCCTTTTCATGGATGATAATTTGATGGATTTCTTTTTCGTTAAATTGGTTTTTATTGAGAACAATATAATGGAAGAACGAAAAAGGAACATGTTCCGTATTGGTAAAAATCAGTCGTATACGGCCGATTTTCAGCTTTTGATATCCGGAGGAAGAGAAAATGAAAAATAATAACCTGCCTATTTTGATGACGAACCATAAAGAAAAAATTATTACTCCCGACCAATAAATATACCCTATTATGTCCATAGGGGAAAAACCTCCTTTTTCACCGTTCATCAGGAATTCGGGAAGGGTTAACTCCATAAGTTCTGAAATAGTACCGGAAAATACCGGTATGTTATCTTCGGGAAGACTGATGCGGATGAAAGGGAGTAGAAATGAAAAAAAAATGGAGAATAACAGATAAAACCGGAGTAAATTAAAGAATCGTTCGTTTTTCAGGAAAATCGCATATATCCCATATAATATGATGGAAGTTAAACAAGTGGGTATTATATAGGACAAAAACGTTTCCATATTTATTGTTCCTGTTCTTCAATAGATTTCCTGATCTCCTCCAGTTCCTCGAGGCTGATGTCATGGTTGGAAGCGAAAAAAGAGACCATCGATTTGAAGGAATTATTAAAGTATTTTTTAGCGAAATTCTTCAAGAGAGAAGACGAATAATCTTCTTTACTGATCAAGGGATAATAACGGTGCGCCTTGCCGAATGTCTCATGATCGACAAATCCCTTCTTCTCCAGGATTCTTACAACTGTTAAAGCCGTGTTGTAGGCCGGTTTGGGTTCAGGGATATGGGCCATGATATCATTGGCAAATCCTTTTTCGATTTTCCATAATACCTGCATAATCTGTTCTTCCGCTTTCGTCAATTCTTTCATAAATATTTTTATAGAAGTTAGGATATTCTCGTCGTATTATCTGTTCCGGTTAATTATGGTTTATATTGAAAATCGGATTGGGAACCTGCATTCGACTTCAACCGGTTTCCCATCTTTGGTAGCGGGTTTAAAAACCGGCATATTCCTTACAACCCTAAGCGCTTCTTCTTCACATAAGTTTTTAGCTCTTTCACTATCCTTTTTGCGGCTGCGAAGATTACTGGAAAAAATTTTAACATTACTAATGGATCCGTCTTCTTCTATCGTAGATAAAACCACTACCAAACCACTTACTTTTTTATCAAGATCTTCTTGCGGATAATTAAGATTCCTGATCATATAATTATACATTGCTTCTATTCCACCGGGAAATTCCGGTAATGTTTCATTCATATCCTCTTTTTCCTGTTGTTTTGGATTTTGAGCGTTTATATTTTGGAAAGAAAATAAATTTAATACAAAAAACAGAAGTATTCCCGTCAACCATCCGCTTATTCCGGATTTTAAAATTATTTTTACTGTCATAAAATCTTTCTTACAATTGTGTATTAATTTATTATAGAATTCTGATATGGTAAAACTTTTATACAATATAACTTATAAGCCTTTCAGCCTACTGTAAAGAAAAATTAATAGGGAGCATATAAATAACCCTTACTGGTTTTCCATCTTTAAGGCCCGGTTTCCAAGGAGGCATGGTGCCGACAACTCTGATCCCTTCCTGCTCACAGGCCTCTTTTGCCTCCTGAATATCTTGCTCGGGGCTTTCCAGTTTACTATTTTCAACTTTTACATTCGTGATTGATCCGTCTTTTTCCACTATAAATGAAATTACGACGTGACCCTCCACTTGTTTCTCTATAGCCTTTTGGGGATAGTAGAATTCTTGTTTCAAATACTCGTACATTTTCTCTAAGCCACCGGGAAATTCCGGCATCACTTCGGCATATCTTACCTGAGCGTTCACATTCTGACAACACAATAAAATCATAGAGAATAATACTCCTCCAATCATTCCGATTTTGTTGCTTTTGTCCGTTTTCATAATAAATTTTTTTAAAGGTGGTGTATTTCTAATTATCACGACAAATATATATTTTATTTTTTAGTTATAAAACTAAAAATATAGTTATATATCTTTTTTAACGAAAATAAAGTGATTTTGTTTATCGTTTTTGTCGGAAAATGGTAATAAATAAAATATAACCGGAAGAATTTCTGCAGCAAACATTAATACTTTCTGATCACGAATAACCGGCTTTTCATGTACTAATTCTGACTTAGATAAGGTAATAGTCTTTAAAATATTTCTATTTTTACATCATAAAAAGAATAATAAAACTCTATGAAAAGAATTATAATCATTTTTTTACTGATTTCAGGAGTCTGCCGCATAGAAGCACAGGTAAATACAAATACGGTAAAAATATTTTATGAAACCCGGTATCACGGACAAGTTGATTCTTCTTATTATACTCTATTGGAGATCTCCGGAGATATGGCCAGGATTAGTTATCACGAGAAAGATCCGGATGTGAATGCTCCTTTACAAAATATTTATCTTGATTATAAAAATAACAGTCAGATACGGACTGCAGAACTTAAAGATGGTCAGAAAATCCATACCATCCAGGAATTTACATTGAATGATAACCTAACATTTTTACCGGAAACGGAAGAAATTGCCGGGTATCTTTGTAAAAAAGCCATGGCTTCCATTAATTCCAATACGATTGAAATATGGTATACTACCGCTTTGAAAGTAAAAGGAACCATGCAACCCGGTGTGGGTATTCCCGACGGAGTAGTTTTGAAAGTGGTAAGAAACGGACAGGCAGAGGAAAAAGCGGTAAAAGTGGAATTGATTCCTGAAAAAACGGAACTTAAACCCGATCTTTCCGGCGAAGCCTTGACGGCTGTGGATTTTAATTACCGGATTCAACAAAGTATGGTGGTGACCATCAGTGTTTTTGACCGGGAAAGTATTTATTTTCGCGATATTCCGAAAATCAATCGTTTAATTGACACTGCTGTTATGCGTTTTGCCCATGGTTCCATTCTTCTTAAGAAGGTTACTTTACCGGAAAACAGTGAGGACTTTGCCATATTTGCCGAACTTTCGCAATTCTCGGAGGGAGATGCTTACGATCGGACAGGGAGTGTCTTCATGATCTCCGACGGACAGGCAAATTCTTTCCTGAATGGACTTTTACATGGAAAGGATGCCTTGCCCTTTTATACCGATAAACATGGTAACCGGTATGAAGGAATGGTTGCTGCCGGTAATTACGAACCACCGCTGGAATTAATGCGTTTTTATACTTCTTTCGGTGTAAGGGGTTTTAACCGGATTCACGTGGCCGGTTATCATTGGCCGGATTCGGTAATTTTTAAGCAGGAAATTACCGATTATGCCAAAAGATTAAGAAATGAAGTCTGGATAGGAGTATGGATCGGAAATTATTCGCAAAACGGACATAATGTGTCGCTTAAATTGAAATATTATCCGAACGATCCACAAAAAGAGAAAGAAGTTTTCCCACTATTTACCACGGTGAATATCCTGGAAATGGCGGGACAGGCTTATCCGGCGGAACTGTTCCGTGACGATTCTCTTACCGTAAAATTTTCCTTAACTGCTGATTTGAAAAATGCCTCTATACGCTATGTTTCCACCGGGCATGGCGGTTGGGGTGGAGGTGATGAATTTAATCCCAAAACCAATCATTTGCTTCTGGATGGGCATAATTTGATGGCGTATACGCCGTGGCGTGAGGATTGCGGCAGTTACCGGGAATTGAATCCCGCATCAGGTAATTTTTCCAATGGTTTATCTTCTTCTGATTTGAGTCGTTCCGGATGGTGTCCGGGTACGGTAAGTTATCCGGTTATTGTCCATATCGGGGATATGAAAGCCGGGGATCATGAGCTTAAAGTGGCGATCCCGGTAGGTAAGCCGGAAGGAAACAGTCTTAGTTATTGGTGTTTATCCGGCACATTAACAGGGGAATTGAAATAAATTTTTCTCCTTATTAATCCAAATATTTGATTGATATCCTGATTAACCGGTAGAAAAACTTCTTCCACTGATACGATTGTTTTTGTATTTTTGCAATAAACCTGTTTTTTATGGCAAAATCCGCGGAAACACCTTTAATGAGGCAATATAATCAGTTTAAAGCTAAACATCCTGACGCTATATTACTTTTCCGGGTGGGGGATTTTTATGAAACTTTCGGAGAAGATGCCATTAAAGCTTCTCAGATATTGGGTATCGTACTCACAAAAAGGGCTAACGGATCCGGGACTTATATTGAATTAGCGGGCTTTCCGCACCATTCCATCGACACCTACCTTCCCAGGTTGGTTCGGGCCGGTTTACGGGTGGCGATCTGTGAACAACTGGAAGATCCGAAAATGACCAAGACCATTGTGAAAAGAGGAGTTACGGAATTGGTAACTCCCGGTATTTCCATCAATGACAAGGTTCTGGAACAGAAGGAAAATAATTTTCTGGGCGCCGTGCATTGTACCGACCAAAACAGCGGGATCGCTTTTCTGGATATTTCTACCGGAGAATTTTATATGGCCGAAGGGAACGACGATTATATCGATAAATTACTGCAGAACTTCAAGCCGTTGGAAATTGTGATCCAAAAAAATAAAATACAGGACTTCAAGAACCGTTTCGGGGAAAAAGCCTTACTCACCTCTTTCGAGGATTGGGTTTTTACTCTTGATTTTACTTATGATCTTTTAACCAAACATTTTCAGACCTCTTCCCTTAAAGGTTTCGGAGTAGACAAGCTTTCTTCGGGTATCATTGCCGCCGGTGCCGCTCTTCACTATATTTATGAGACCCAGCATCATAAGATACAGCATATTAATAAAATTAACAGGATTGAAGAGGAGCATTATGTCTGGCTGGACCGTTTCACGATCCGTAATCTCGAATTGATTGATTCTATCAATGAAAATGCGGTTACGCTGCTTCAGATTTTAGATAAGACCCAAACGCCGATGGGTTCCCGTTTATTACGGAAATGGATCATGCTGCCTTTGAAGGAAAAGGTGATGATCGAAGAACGGTTGTCGATTGTGAAACATTTTATGGAAGATGAATCTCTGTCAGAAGAGATTAGTTATACCATTAAAAATATTGGTGATCTTGAAAGGTTAGTAGCAAAAATTGCTACTGGACGTATCAATCCCCGGGAAGTACAACAATTATCAAAAGCCCTGAGGTCTGTCGATTCTCTTAAAGAGATCTGTGCCCGCTCGGCACATCCCGCCCTGGAAAAGATCGCGGAACAGCTGAATCCTTGTTTATCCGTTTGTAAGAAAATTGAAAAAGAGATCCCCAGGACGAGCCTCCGGTTATGGTCAATAAAGGAGGCGTTTTTAAAACAGGAGTCGATCCCGAACTCGACGAGTTGTTATCGCTGGCCACCAATAGTAAGCAGATCCTGGCGGATATACAGCAGCGTGAAGCCGCCCGGACCGGTATTACCTCTCTTAAGATCGGCTACAATAATGTTTTCGGTTATTATCTCGAAGTGACCAATACGCATAAGGATCGGGTTCCTGCGGAGTGGATACGCAAGCAAACCCTGACCAATGGCGAAAGGTATATCACAGAAGAATTAAAGGAATTGGAAGGCAAAATCCTGGGTGCCCAGGATCGTATCCTGGAAATTGAAACACGGCTTTTCAATGAACTGGTAATCGGCCTTATCGATTACATACCTATGATCCAGCTTAATGCCAGGCTTATAGCAAGAATCGACGTATTACACTGCTTTGCCGTGGTTTCTTCCGAAAACAATTATACCAAACCGGATATTAACGACAGTACCACGCTTACGATAAAGAACGGACGCCATCCGGTTATCGAGCAACGATTACCGGCCGGGGAAAGTTACATTGCCAATGATATATACCTTGATAATGAAAAACAACAGATCGTGATCATTACCGGTCCCAATATGAGCGGTAAATCGGCTTTGTTACGTCAAACGGCCCTCATTGTGCTTATGGCGCAGATGGGGTGTTTCGTCCCCGCCGAAAGTTCCACGATCGGTATCATAGATAAGGTTTTTACCCGTGTGGGCGCCTCTGACAGTATCTCTACCGGAGAATCTACTTTTATGGTCGAGATGAACGAGACTGCCAGTATCCTCAATAATATCTCTAACCGGAGTCTTATTTTACTGGATGAAATCGGTAGGGGAACCAGTACTTACGATGGGATATCCATCGCATGGTCTATTGCGGAATATTTGCATGAACACCCCTATCATAAAGCCAAAGTGTTGTTTGCCACCCATTACCATGAGTTGAATGATATGGCGGAGCAATTTCCCCGGATCAAGAATTTCCATGTCTCCGTCAAAGAGATCAACAACAAGGTCCTTTTTTTGAGGAAACTGGAACAGGGGGGAAGTGAGCATAGTTTTGGAATCCATGTCGCCCGTATGGCCGGAATGCCGCAACGGGTTCTCCGCAGGGCTGATGAAATTTTGAAACAGCTGGAAAAAAGCAGGGCTACTTCTGAAGAAGACAAACCGAAAATTGAGAAAAAAGAAGCAGGTTACCAGTTGAGTTTCATTGCGCTGGATGATCCTTTGCTTATGGATATCAAAGACCAGATCACGGATTTGGATATTAATTCACTGACTCCGGTCGAAGCCCTGATGAAGCTGAATGATATCAAGAACCTATTGGTCAAGAAAAAAGGGAAATAAAATTTATTTCCCTTTTTTCTTGTGATATTTCGGACCTATTTGTCGAAGATAAGCAGATTGCGTGAGGTGTCTATTCTATATTGTCCCCATTCATCCTTAATATAATTTTCTCCGATCACAAAGGTAGAAGAAAGACCTTTCTTAATGATTACCGGTACATTTTCCGCGTAATCATCACCGATTCTTAATTCACTGAGATAAAGAACAGAATTTTCGATGATGGAACCATCTTCCTGTTTAATCGCTTTTTCTTTTTCCTCAAAGTCGGATACCGTGATTATCATTTCACGTAAAAATTGGGTCGCAGCGGTATAACTCATGTGTATTTCATTACTTCCGGGAGCGATTTCAAAATCAAACGATTTACCGTTTGCTATACAGGTTCCTTTAACCACATCATTGGTCATATTAATAGGAACACTTCTTTCCTGAACCACCCTGATCGGACCGGTAACTCTTCCGATACTGTCTCCTTTGGGTACAAAATCACTACGCAATACGATAAACTCCGTACGCCGGTTCAAAGCATTGGCTGCTTCCTGTTCACCTTTGGACGGTAATGCGGTGATATAGGCTTCGGTCAGCTCCGTTCCTTTCGGGAAAGTATAGGTTTTGCCTTCAAAACGGTAATGTAAATCCTGGGTAAATCGTCTGGGTCTGTATTCCCCGTAACCTTTCGGTACGATTCTTTCCGGATCGATTCCTTTTTCGTTGACAAGGAAATCCACACATGCCTGCGCCCTTCTTTGAGAAAGTTCTTCGTTAAACTCGTCCGAGCCGCGGTAGTCGGTGTGGGAACGTAATTCAACCACAAGGGTTGGATTCTTAACCATAATATCATAGAGATACAACAACGAATCCTTGTATTGCGGTTTAAGTTCGGCACTGTTGAAAGGGTAAAGTATTTCCGGTAATACGATAGGTTCCACCGGAATCGGGGTAAGCCTGAAATCCTGTTTTAAATCGGTATTTTCCGTAAGTCCGACCGTAGTTTGTACAGCCGTATTATTTTCTTCCCAGTATTTAGGTTTGGTAACTCTCATGTTGTAAGTTACGTTACCCAATATCTTGGTCTTATCAAAATAGTAATAACCTTTAACGTCGGTTTGGGTTTTGTATGAAGAACCGTCCGATCCGATAATTTCTACTTCGGCGCCGTCGATATATTGCAGGGTAGCGTCGTCTCTTACAAATCCGGCTAAAGTAAATACTACAGGACGTAAGATGAAGTAATATATGTCGTCACCTCCCCGTCCGCCGGGACGGTTGGATGAGAAAAATCCTTTTGCCATATAAGGCGATTTGGAAAGCGGATCCAGCGCCTCGGTTTCATCAAATATAATGCCTAAATCATCGTAACTGGAATTGATAGGCGACATCAGGTTTTCCGGTTCCTGGAATTGTCCGTTTTTGAGTGCGGACGAAAAAATGTCTAATCCACCCATTCCCACGTGACCGTCGGAAGAGAAATACAAGGTCGTATCGTTCCTCATGGAAGGGAAAACTTCCTGTCCAATAGTATTCACTTTCGGCCCCAAATTGGTAATGGAAGTAAATTTTCCGGATTTTTTAGTACGGGTAGCTTTGTAAATATCATAACCTCCCTGTCCTCCCGGCATATTCGATGCGAAGTAAAGTGTTAATTCATTGTCCATGATAAATGGATGCACATAATTGAATGAGTCGGGACCCAGTTCCACGATTTCAGGATCACTCCAGGATTTACCGCGTTTGGTGGAAGAATAGATGTAACATCCCATTACTTTTTTCTTATCCTGCGGACAACGGGTGAAATAAATAACGCCGCCTTTCCTGTTGGCGGATGCTTCTCCTTCATTTACGGCTGTATTCACTTTCTCTCCTTCATCCAAAGGTAATACCGGAGACCATTCGCCCGGCCATTCAGTATTTTTACTTTTCGGTTTATCGGATCTGTAAAGGTCTGAAAAAAATCCGCCTGTCCACTGGTCAGTGCCCTTTCCTACCGATCCTTCACGATTGGATGTAAAAATGATCTGGTTCATTTTTTCAGGATTTCCCCAGCGGGGAGCCCATTCGTTCTGTTTGGTATTGAATTTTTTGAGATTCTCAACTTCGTAACGGGTAGGATTCTCAATCCACATTTTGGCTTTCTGGCAACCCTCGATCCGGGCGTCGATAAGCTCATTATCAGGCGCTCTTTTTTTGAAATCGGTATAGTATTTTAAGGCCTGGTCATATTCTCCACGTAGGTTATAAATACTGCCTAAATGGAAAAGGATCATCGGATTATCTTTCTGATAATTCCTTTTTTCAAGTCTGAGATACTGCTGTTCCGCTCTTTTCAGGTCGCCCATAATACGGTAACATTCGGCAATCTGGAAAGTTACCCTTCTTACTTCAACCTGGTTCTTGCTGATTTTTTTGATCCCTTTCTTATAATCTTCGAGCGCTTTTTCATATTGGTTATGCTTGAAGGCATAATCGGCATCTCTCAATGTTTGGGCATTCAAAGTATAAGTACCTAACAAGAAGGCACTTATACAGATCATTAAGGATTTATATATGTTCATGTTTGTTAATATTTTCTAATTGCGATTTTAGTCCGCTAAGATAAGAAAATATTCTGACATGACAAATACCAAAAAGTTTACTTTATTTAAGTTTTGTTTTCGCTCTTTTTATTTTATTCCCTTTGATATTTAACAAATCATACACCAAAGGAGTGGAGAAAAAGATCCCTGAATAAGTACCGATTATGATACCGGCGCCCATCGCGAAAACGAATCCGCGGATCACTTCCCCGCCGAAAATAAAGATAGCTAATAACACCACAATGGTTGTCCCGGCCGTATTCACGGTCCTGCCCAAGGTACTGTTAACAGCAGAGTTGAAATTAACGTAATTGTCACGTTTAGGATAAAGTGCAAGGTTTTCCCTGATCCTGTCGTAAATGATCACTACGTTATTGATAGAATAACCGATTACGGTAAGGATAGCCCCGATGAATGACTGGTCGATTTCCATGGAGAAAGGCATCACTTTATAGAAAAGTGAAAATAATCCTATCGTGATCAGGGCATCGTGTACCAGTGAGATTACCCCTCCGAGACCAAATTGCCAGTTTTTAAACCTTATGGCAATATAGGCAAATATGAGGATCAAAGAGATCACGACGGCCCAGATGGCATTTCCTAAAAGCTCACGTGCGATAGTAGGTTGTACTTTTTGTGAACTTTGGATACCACGCGGATCCATCTGTTGCGTAAAATCGGTTTCGGAAATATCCGATTTCGCATAAAAGCCTTTTAAGGCATTATATAATTTCACTTCAGCTTCTTTGTCTATGGCAGGATCGTTGCTGTCGATCTTATAGTTGGTCGTGATCCTTACCTGGTCGTTTCCACCGAAAGTTTTTACTTCCGGATTACCTCCGAATTCTTCCGCAACCGCTTCTCTGACATCTGCTGTGGAAACTTCCTGGTCAAAACGTACCACATAATTTCTTCCTCCCGTGAAATCAATACCGGGACTAAGTCCGAGAGTAGCGAAAGAGATAATACATACCACTATCAATGTACCGGAAAGTGTATAGAATATCTTCTTGGTCTTCAGGAAATCAAAATGGGTATTTGTGAAAGCGTTAATAGTATATTTATTACCGAATTTCAGAGTTCTTCCTTTTTTGAGCTGGGTTTCGAAAATTAATCTCGTAATGAAGATCGCCGTGAACAGGGAGGATAAAATACCGATAATAAGAGTGGTGGCAAATCCCTGGATCGGACCTGACCCGAAAATATAAAGCACGATGGCTGTGATCAAGGTCGTGACGTTACCGTCAATAATGGCGGAATAGGCGTTTTTATATCCTTCTTCTACGGCCATCCGGGTTCCCTTACCCGCACGTATTTCTTCACGTATACGTTCGAAGATAATTACGTTGGCATCCACAGCCATACCCAGAGTAAGTACGATACCGGCGATACCGGGTAATGTTAGTACGGCTCCCAGAGATGCAAGGATTCCCAATATAAAGAATACGTTGGTAAACAATGCTATGTCGGCTACAAGACCTGCGCGGCTATAGTACAGGAACATATAGACCAGTACCAACAGGAAGGCCAGTACCGCTGACAATAATCCGGCGCTGATTGATTCTTTACCGAGGGTTGGTCCGACAACTTCGGACTGTACGATATTTACCTGCGCTTCCAGGTTTCCTGAATTGAGGACCGTAGCAAGGTCCTTCGCTTCTTCAATAGAGAAATTACCTGAGATTTCGGAGTTTCCGTTCGGAATTTCACTTCTGATACCCGGATAGGAATAAACGAAATTATCAAGTACGATCGCGATATAAGTCGATTTGGTTTTGTTATCTACAGCGGCTTTGGTGATCTTTCTCCATTCGTCCGTAGCCTGGTCTTCCATCGACATATTGACTATTATACGGTTATTTTGGTCTATATCCTGACGGGCGGAACGGATGATCCTTGCGCCTCCGATGGTTTCGGAACTCAGTTTTGGACCGATACGGTCATTGTTTTTCTTTAAAGGAATAAGCGGGTATGCGTTACCGAAATTCCGGTCCGCGCTTCCCCAATAGAAGACAACATTATTTCCGCCCATTATCCTTTGTAATTGTGGAAGTAATCTTTCAACTTCTTTCATATCGGCTTCACGGAAATAGCCTATGGAAATACCGTCGTTGCCGGGAACCGCTTTACTGAGGATCGGTCCTAATCCGTATGTTTCCTCGAATTCTTCATCTTCGTCTTCATCATCGAAATCGAGGCCGAATGCAGCATCTGATTCGGTAACGGCTGTATCGGCTACCGCAACTTCCTGCTGCGCTTCCCGCGTTTCCTGTAACTTTAATTGTTCCCCGAGTTTGATATCTGCCTGCCTGAAAGCTTCCTGGATAGGCATTCCGTTAAACGGATCATTATATACTTCCCAGAACTCCAGTTTCGCCGTACTTTTCAAAAGGTCGGTTACACGTTCCGGTTCTTTGATACCCGGAAGTTCCACTAAAATACGTCCTCCCTGCAGGCGCTGGATATTAGGTTGCGCCACACCGAAACGGTCGATACGGGTACGTAATATCTTAAAGGTCCTGTCCACAATTCCGTCGGATTCCGTCCTGATAAAATCCCTGATCTGCTGGTCAGAAGCGTTTTTGATCCCCGACCTGTCTCCGAAATAAGTACGGAGAGTAGCGTTATTTAAGCCTAAAGCGGCTTTTTCGGTATTGAATGTTTGTACGAAAATATCGATAAAATCTCCGTTGGTTTCATTATAACGTTGTAAGGCTTTGTTAAAAGTATTCTCGAAAAGCTCGTCTTCGGTATTGATAGCCAGACTTTTCACTACATCCGGAATGGAGATTTCCAGCGTAACATTCATACCTCCCTTTAAATCCAGACCCAGGTTTAATTCCTTGTATTTTACCTGTTTATAGGTCATTCCGAAAAATACGGAAGAATCTTTCATAACCGTCAGGTAATGACTTTCACTGTCATTATAGATGGAATCTCTCAATTGTTTCTCATACATGGGGTCTCCCGCTGCCGTCTGTACAATATATTGTTCGGTGGACGGATTGGTGAGATTTTCTTCTGCATATTTTCTGGCATCTTTTTCCACAGAGCTGGCTACGAAGGTAAAAGACAGGCAATACACGCAGATTAATGCAATGAGTATTGTAAAGAAAAGAACTAGACCTTTGTTACGCATTTTTTTTATCTATTTGATTATTAATATTCTATTTTATTCTCAATTGATTTTTTTTAAGCCTGCAAATATATACAAAAATATTATCCCAGCAAAAATAATTCCACTAATGTAATAAGTCTCTGATATTTAATATTTTTTATTGTCATTTCCGCAATTCGAAATTCTTACCCAGATATATTTTTTTAACATAATCGTCAGCGGCCAGTTCCTCGGAGGTTCCCGATTTTAAAATACGGCCTTCGAAAAGAAGATAGGAACGATCTGTGATTGAAAGAGTTTCATGTACATTGTGGTCGGTAATCAAAATGCCGATATTCTTTTCTTTCAACTTGCTTACGATATTCTGAATATCTTCTACCGCAATAGGATCCACGCCGGCAAAAGGTTCGTCCAGCAATATAAATTTCGGATTGGTAGCTAGGCATCGTGCGATTTCCGTCCGCCTCCGCTCTCCACCTGAAAGGTTGTTCCCCATATTCTTACGCACTTTCTGAATATTGAATTCACTGATGAGGCTTTCCAGTTTATCCTTTTGTTCCGCTTTGGTAAGGTCGGTGAATTCCAGAATGGCTTTGATATTGTCTTCCACACTCATGTTACGGAATACGGAAGCTTCCTGTGGCAGGTAAGCGATTCCGAGTTTTGCCCTTTTATACATAGGGAGGTTCGTAATGTTTTCTTCGTTCAGGAAGATTTCGCCGGAGAAAGGTTTGATAAGTCCCACGATCATATAGAAGGAGGTGGTTTTTCCGGCTCCGTTAGGTCCGAGAAGTCCTACGATCTCTCCTTGTTCCACCTCGAAAGAGACGTCGTTCACGACCGTACGGTTTTTATATTTTTTGATTAATTTCTCGGTTCTGATCCTGCCTTTCATGATAATTATTTTTCAGCCTCGATTTTGATCTTTAATACAATGGCATCCACAAATTTCTGGAAAGTTTTTTTCACCATACCCTGTAAATAAATGGGCAGGTCCATTTCGGAGTCTATCCATATAAGGCATTCTTCGCCCAGGTCTTCGATTTGGATGGTAAAAGTTACCGGGATATTCTGGGTGTTTTCCGCGCGGTAAACCACTTTGGAAAATTCCTCTTTTTCCACGATCCTCAATGTTAAGGTGATAAGGCCCTGAAAAGAGAATGTACAATAATCATCTCCTGCTTCCCAGTTTTCTATTTGATCCGGAAGAAATTCCCCGAAATTTTTACAATTGGTGATTAAGGAAAAAATTTTAGGAGCCGCGGCGAAAACGGTTTCTTTTTGGCTGTTTACTTTCATCTATTTTTCTTTAGGCTGCAAAAATACATTTTTTTTGTCAGGTGTTATGAATGAGTATTTAACGGAATTTTACATCAGAATTGATTTTTAAATTAAAGATCAATAAGGGTATAAAATTGTGTTAATTAGAAGTAAATAAAAAAGATTATATTTGAAATCCGAAGCGCCTTAATGGAAAGAAATCATTAAGAAATTAATTTATAGTATTTTATGAGAAAGATAATACTCTTGTTATGGGTGATGGGTTGCTTTTACAATGCCATTTCACAAATTCCCGGGAATATAAAACCGGATAATGCCATTTATGTTCCCGGAATTAAAAGCATCAAATTGAATGTCAATGATTCCGATTTAGGTCAGCCGATCATAAAGTTAAACGGTGAAGATTTGTTACGGCTTTCCTTCGATGATATCACCAATGAATCCCGCTATCTTAAATATACGCTCATTCATTGTACTCACGACTGGAAACCTACCGACCTCAATCCTATAGAATACCTGGATGGCTTTATGGAAGATGAGATTACCGATTACTCCTATTCTTTTAATACCATACAATCTTATACGCATTATGAATTATTATTTCCCACGAATCAGATGAGAGTAACCAAATCAGGAAATTATATTCTCTTTGTTTACGATGACAACCAGGATAACCCGGTTTTAACCAGAAGGATGATGATCGTGGAACCGGTACAGGTGGGTATTTCGGGAAATGTACACGCCGCGACGGACATACAATATATGTTCACCAAACAGGAAATAGATTTTGTAGTGAACAGCGGTAGTTATTCCATCCGGAATCCCGCCCAATACCTGAATGCTACGATCATGCAGAACGGCAGATGGGATAATGCCATTATCGGACTGAAATACAGATCGGGTGTACCCGGCGAATATAGTTTTGATTATGATAATAACGAAAATGTTATGAACGGTGGTGCAGAATTTAGAACTTTCGATATCAGTAGTTTACGCTATAACGGTAACAGGATCGTATCTCTCGGATACACCGACGGCGTTAATCAGGCCTATATTATGGAAGATAAAGCCCGTCCCTTCGGCGCTTATGAAACCAATACGACCCTGAAAGGGCGTTGTTATTTCAGGAATAACGATTTTCCGGGCCAGAACCGTGAAGATTATGCCATGACTCATTTCGCCTTACGTCCGGATTTTGAATTTCAGGGTGGGGATATTTACGTATTCGGGGAACTTACGGACTGGAATATCCGGAAAGATGCTAAATTATCCTATAATCCCGTCAATAATTACTGGGAAGCGGCGCTCTATCTTAAACAGGGTTATTACAATTATCAGTATGTGTACGTTAAGAACGGAACCGATACGATTGACGAGACCTATATTGAAGGGAATCACTGGCAAACCCAGAACGAATATACCGTACTTATTTATTTACAGGACGAAAACGGTTTGTATGATAAATTGGTCGGAGTCACTTATTTAAATATAGCGCAATGAAACCTTTTTCTATTGGTGTGGATATCGGAGGTACTAATACCGATATAGGGCTGGTCAACGGAGAAGGCAAATGTATAGCCGGTTCCCGGATATCGACGTCACAATACGGGGATCCCGGTCCTTATGTGGATCATCTGGCAGAGGCTATTCTTGAGCTGATGGAAATTAACGGCATTAAGGAGGTCACGGGTATCGGCATAGGAGTCCCCAACGGAAATTATTATACGGGCCGTATCGATAATGCCGTAAATTTGAATTTTAAAGGAGAGGTGAACCTGCGGGATATGATCCGGGAAAGGATCAATGTTCCGGTCGTGGTTACTAATGATGCCAATGCCGCCGCTTTCGGCGAGCTGGTATACGGAGGCGCTAAAGAAATGAAAGATTTCATTATGATCACCCTGGGTACCGGAGTAGGCAGCGGTATTGTGGTAAACGGCAAACTGGTATACGGACACGACGGATATGCGGGCGAACTGGGGCATGTGATTATATATCCGGGCGGACGTTCATGTAATTGCGGTCGCAAGGGATGCCTGGAACAGTATACTTCATCCGGAGGTATTAAGAAGACTTTCATAGAATTAATGAAGAAGAAATACGGTGGAAATTTTGTTCCGGAAGATGAAAATTCTATCAGCAGTAAATATATTGCCGCATTGGCGCTTAACGGGGACGAGATAGCCCGCAAAACTTTCCGGATTACCGGCGAAATTTTAGGTGTGGCACTGGCTAATGCGGTAGCTTATACTTCTCCCGAAGCTATTTTCCTGATGGGTGGACCGGTAAAGGCAGGTGACTTGTTGCTAAAACCAATACAAAAGTCTTTTGAAGAAAACCTTCTTTTTATTTATAAAAATAAAGTAAGGATCATCCTTTCTCATCTTAATGAAAATGAAGCTGCTATTTTAGGGGCTGCCGCGCTGACGAATAAGGTGTAGCCGATATCGAAGAATAATCATGATCAAGCATCTTGAAATAACCGCATAATGCGATCATAGCGGCATTGTCGGTCGTCAGGTCTAACTGCGGAAGAAAAAGCCGGCGTTGGTATCGTCCGGCCAGGTCCTGCATCGCATCTCTCAATCCCGAATTAGCGGAAACACCTCCGGCGATAGCTACGTCCTTACAGTCATATTGCCTGAATACTTCTTTCATTTTATCGGTAAGGGAAGAGATAATGGCATATTGTATGGAAGCGGCCAGATCATGGATATTCTCTTCAATAAAACAGGGATTGCTTTTTAAATTATCCCGTACAAAATAGAGGAAAGAGGTTTTCAAACCACTGAAACTGTAACGGATCCCGGAAAGATGAGCAGTGGAAAATGAAAAACGGTGGGGATCGCCGTTCCGGGCCAGTTTGTCGATTACAGGTCCACCGGGATATGAGAGTCCCAGTATTTTAGCGGCTTTATCGAAAGCCTCTCCTGCCGCATCATCGATTGTTCCGCCCAAAAGTTCCATATCGGAATAGCTGTTTACTTTCAGGATCTGGGTATGGCCTCCGGAAACGGTAAGGCACAGGAACGGAAATTGCGGTTTGGGTTTTTCTTCCCCGGGTTTATCGGCAAAGATCGCCAGTACATGTGCCTGAAGATGATCGATTTCCAGTAAAGGAATGTTCAGGCAATAAGCCATTGCTTTGGCAAAAGAACTTCCTACCAGCAAGGATCCCAGTAAACCCGGACCATTCGTATACGCAATGGCGGATAACTGATTTTTACTTATTTTTGCAAGTTTGAGTGCCGTATCTATAACCGGGATAATATTCTGTTGATGTGCCCTTGACGCTAATTCAGGTACAACCCCGCCATATTCGGCATGTACTTTTTGACCGGCGATAACGTTAGATAATATGGTCGTCCCTTGTAAAACGGCTGCAGAGGTGTCATCGCAGGAAGATTCGATACCCAGAATATAATAGGACATAATTTTAAGAAGGCAAATTGAAACGCAAAGTTACTAAAAAAATAGCAATCGTTATTCTCTGGATTTTAGGGATATTGATTGCATTGGACCTGATCCTGGTAACGCTTGTCTTCATTCCGCCTGTCCAAAATGCGCTGGTACGGAAAGTAACGGTCATGCTCTCCGATAACTGGCAAACCGAGATTTCCATTGACCGGATCTATCTTAATCCGGCGTTAAAGCTGGTCATTGACGGTTTCGTGATTAAAGACCATCATAACAATGATATGATCCGGGTAGATAAAGCAAAAACCCGTATCCGGAATGTTCAGTTTTCTCCCCTTAAGCTTTCTTTCGGCGATCTGCAATTTAACGGAGCCGATGTTACATTACGGAAATATGCAGGGGATGAATCCCTTAATATTTCGGTATGGACGCAGAAAATGAAAAGCGAGGAACCCAAACCTTTGGTGTTGCGGGCTGACAGGCTTACATTGCGGAAGAGCCGTTTTACATTGATCAATGATGAGACACGGGTTAATCATGGTGATGACAGTAAAATAGATTATGCCTTTTTTCAATTGAACGATATTGATTTCTATTCGCGCGATTTCAATATTGACGGGGATGATATTTCCGCCAAGATCACCAAACTCGCTTTCGACCAGTACACCGGCTTTTCCCTGAAGGAAGCTACCGCCGATTTCAGGATCAACGGACGTAATCTGTTTTTTAATAATGCCCGCCTGGTTACGCCCCAGAGTATTCTTTACATGGATTTGGCTTTTTATTACGATAGCTGGAAAAGTTACGGTTCTTTTCTGGATAGCGTTTCGATCGTAGCCGATATCAGTCCTTCCATACTGGATATGGACGACGTGGCCGCCTTTGCTCCCGCTATCGACGGAATGCGGGAGAAAATAGTCATCGCCGGGAATATCAGGGGACCCGTAAATAATCTGGATATTAAAAATTTTCTGGTCCGCTACGGACGGAAAACTTCCTTTGCCGGAGATATGCGATTAGCCAATATCACGGATATTCGTAATGTATATATGGATCTCGATATCGATAATGCCGCTGTAAACTTCGAAGAGCTGACGCATTTTACCCTGCCTCGCGGTAATACCATATCCCTTCCGGAGCAGGTTATGAATATAAAGAATGCCAGTGTAAGCGGTTTTTATTCGGGACAACTGACCCATTTTGAAACTCAGTTGAAGGTCCATACGGATGCAGGCAATGCCATGGTGGATTTTAAGGTGGATGAGGTCGGGAAAAGATTGCAATACAGGGGAAAAATTTCCACACCCGGGTTTAATCTGGGTCGTGTACTGGATGAATATAAATACATGGGTATGGTGGCAGGTGGCGTCGGGATAAAAGGAACCGCCGGCTCTCCCCGGTACGGGGAAAAATTACTGGCTTCCGCCAAAGCTGCTCTAAATGGGAATATCAGCCGTTTTGACCTGTTGGGTTATCCTTTGCATGATGTGACCATTAACGGGAGTATCGACGGCAAGGTATATAGTGCCCAGGTGGTGTCGGCCGATACTAATATCAATTTCCGTTTTACAGGGATCATGGATTTGACTACACCGGTCCCCAACTTTAAAAGTTATGCCTCTTTCGACCGTTTTGCTCCGGGAAATATCGTCCGCTATATGCCTGAAGTTGACTCTGCTTCGGCCCAGGGAATAGACAAAGCGATTTTATTCGTCCGGCAAAATCCGTCAATCGAAATTTCGTTCGATTCACTGGAATTAATGGTAAACGGCAGGCGCATCGATGGCATCAACGGTTTTTTTGGTGTTGACGGTATTACTTATAAGATCGAAGATAAAAGGGTTGACGGGGAAAGGATCAGGTTAACGGCTATCAATACGGCTTCCGGGCTTCATAAGTTTATCCTCACTTCGGGTATTGTGAATGCCACTTTAACAACCAACTATAAACTGGACGGAATTGTAGATTCTTTATTATTGGTGGGATACCGTTATTTCCCGAATTTATTTCCCGCATTTCATGACAATATTGCCGTTACCGGAGAAACCGTTTTACCGGATAAAGAGACCTATTTCCGGTTGAACGTGGAAACATTCCAGACCAGGGATATATTGTCGATTTTCGTTCCGGGTTTACGCATAGCTCCTTCATCAACCTGCAATATCTATCTGAGTTCCGACCGGAATGATACCCTCGAGATCAACAGCCGTCGTATCCGCTATAAAGATATAGTGCAGGTCCATAACCTTAATGTACGGGGCAGGGAAGCGGTAGACACCGCTTTCCAGCTGACTCTGAGAACCGACAGCATCCTGATCCCGCAGAAAAAGAACAATATCGTTTTTACGCATCTCGCTTTAGGTTCCGCTTTTGTTAACAATCAGATTTATTACGGATTTCAATGGAGAAATCCCGCTTCGATTTCGGACGGTATTTCTTATCTTTCCGGTATTGTGGATGCCAATAATAAAGATGATATACAACTACGGATCGCAAGGTCTTTGATCGATATAAAAAACATTCGCTGGCAATTTAACCGGGATCATCTGGTCCATTTCAGGTCCGACCATATCGATTTCGATAATGTGATTCTGGAATCCGGAATCAGCCGGCTAAGTGTAGACGGTGTATTTTCATTTCAAAAGAATGACGATCTGAATGTGAACATCACGAATGTCGACCTTTCGCCTTTTAATACTTTCGCTGAAAATATTAATTTGAGTTTCGGAGGAGATATTTCGGCGAAAGTCAGGTTATCATCCTGGAATAATAAAAGGATGGTTACCGGAAAATTACTTGTCAGCGATTTTATGTTCAATGAGGAATATTTCGGGAATCTTTTTCTTTCGGCAGCGGCACCCGGTGGGGCTTCCATCGGTTTTAGCGGCGGATTATTCTCCCGTGAGAGGACACTCAATTCGGCTGTTATCGAAAATTATAACCTGAGAAACTATAACGATGAAGCCCTTAAATTGGCAAATCTCAGCGGTTTTTATCATGTGGATAAAAGATCGCTGGATATTAAGGCTAATATCGATACTTTACGGATAGGTTTCCTATCACCTTTTCTGGCTTCTTTCAGCCATGAGGTTTCCGGTTACGCTTCCGGTGAGATTTCTTTTATCGCGAATCCCGATTCTACCTATTTCGACGGTAAAGTTACGGTCCACAACGGAGAGTTAGGTATAAAACCATTGAATACGGTCTACAGCCTGAATAATCAGGAAATATATTTCAATCAGAAAGGAATTGAATTTCCGGATATTATCTTGTCGGATATACATGGGAACCGTGGACGGCTGACCGGATACGTACATCATCAGAAGTTTAAAAATTTTGAATTGGATCTGGCCATAGCCACCGATCGTTTATTGGTACTCAATTCGCCGAAACAAACCGATTCGCCTTTCTACGGTACCGGTTTTGTTTCAGGAAATGTCTCCATTATCGGGAATACGGAGAATTTATCTTTTAGAGGAACCAACTTAACTACCCTGCCCGGTACTAAATTATTTCTGCCCGTTACTTTTTCCGAACGGGTATTTGAGAGTGAAGGTATCCGTTTTAAAGTGGACCAATCCCAACGGGCAGCCCGTAAGAATCAGGATGCGGAAAATACGAGTACGGCACTGGATTTTGATTTTGTTTTCCAACTTAATAAGGATGCGGAAGTCCAGCTTGACCTGGATCCCTCTATTGGAGGCTCCCTGACGGCCCGGGCCGACGGTATCCTGCAACTTAGCTACCAGGATGAAGCCGGATTGAACCTTGCCGGGATACTCTCGATCGTATCGGGAAAATTCGCCATGTCATTGCGTGACGTTTTATTGAATGCCAAATTTGACATTGTACCCGGCGGTACGATCCATTTTAACGGTCCTGTTGATAATTCGGAGATAGACGCACAAGCCTTGTATAAGACCACTGCCCCGTTAAATGAGATCATTCCGGAAGCTTCCACAAGAAGAGCTCCGGTCAATGCCTATATCAACCTGAGCGGAAGTCTGATGATGCCGAGTATCGGATTCTCTTTCGAACTGCCCAACGCGAGTGCGGAAGATAATGCCCGTCTTAATATCGCGATCGACGCTTCTAACGAAGGAAGTGCCGCGCGCCAATTCTTTTCACTGTTCCTTATGTCGAAATTTACCGTGGATAACGATCTCACCCGTGACCAGATTACGACCATCGGTACCGATGCAGGTTCGGAAATGTTATCCAACGTGGTTAGTAATTTCCTTTCACAACAATTTAAATATGGAGAGTTGGGTTTCAATATGCGTAATATGGGACGGGAAAATGAACAGGAATATAGCATAAATGCCTCTATACCGGTTTGGAACGACCGGATTATCCTGCAAACCAATCTCGGTTATGCGGAAGGATCTACGGAAGAGAATTACAACAATTTTATCGGGGATTTCAGTATCGAATTCCTGCTTAATGAACCGGGGAACTGGCGACTTAAAGCTTTTGTTTCCAATGACGAATATCTGGTATCCGATTATATAGGACAACGGAATAACGGAGCGGCCGGTGTAGCGCTGGTATACAAGCAGGAATTTAATAACGGGAAAGATATTCTTGATTCTTTCAGGCGGAAAAATAAAAAGAAAGCTAAAAAATCCGCAAAACGCGATAACATTATAGAACCGTAATACTGCCTTTGTAATGATAGCCTGGTCCCTCCGTAGTTTTTATACGGATAATGTAAGTATACACTCCCGGTAAAACCCTTCCCCGGAAAGAACCGTCCCAACGAAAATTTGCATCAGCAGAGAAGAAAACCACATTTCCCCAACGGTTGTAGATGGTAATGTCGAAAATAGCAATGTGGTCCGTGCTGGATAAACAGAAGTAATCATTAATCCCGTTTACGTCCCTTGGGGAAATGGCATTGGGAAAATAAAGTTTGAAAGGGCATCCTTCTATGGATACCGTATCTATAGCGAGGCATTCATTTTCTTCCACCGTCACGGAATATTTACCCGGCCTCACTATTTCGATAACAGGAGTGCTTTCACCGGTATTCCATAAAATATTTGAATTGGACGTATGGGCGGTCAGTACAGAATATCCGTCCTCGCAAAGATCTCCGTCTACTTCTATGTTCACCGTTGTTTCCGGAATATAAAGTTTTAATGCGATCACACTGTCGCAACCTCTTTCGGTTTTTAAATTTTTAAGGTATTCGTAATTTCCCGGTAAAGGATGAGGTGGAAGGTCAAAGCCGTTTCTGCGGTAGTGCTTTCCGATACAGATATGGTCTTCAATGAGGGTATCGTAAGAAGGATTAACGACTAAAATTAATTTGTAATTACTGTCGCATCCGTTAGTCGTGATAAAATTATCCTCGTAAATCCCGCCGGTTGAGATTTCCATTCCCCTGAAATGGTAAGTCTCTCCTTCACAAATAGTATCGTGGGTTTCAAATAAATAGGAGGTTATGGATTGTAAACAGAGATAAAATACGGTGTCACAGGATAATGAGGACTTCCCGATTACCATATAATTCCCGGGACTAATGAAAACGGAATCCTTGTAATGGAACGGGAAATCATGCAGGCAGATCGTTACACTGTCATCAATAACCGGACTTTCGCCCACATGGATCCGGGTATTGAGCGTATCATAAAAATTTCCGTAACAATTTACGAAAGCTCTTTTAATAATGGCGGTTACATCGTAATTCCCGTGTTGGATATACCGGTGATTCAACCTCACGCCTTCATCATGATTCCCGTCTCCGAAATACCAGTAAACAGAATCTATATCATAATTAACCTTGACTTCGAAGGCGACGGAATCATCACGGCAAATTTTATGCAGGCTTACCTGGCTGCTCGGGATATCGTCTACCAGCAACTCCCGTTCCATACTCAGGGTTGAAGATCCTACGGAATACGCGTAGCCCTGTGTGAGTCCGAATCCGTATACATGCGCGGTAAACCCCGAATTACTTTGAAGAGTATGCATTCCCGGCGGGATAACAATACGGGCGAAAGAAAGTTCCGGATTTCCATTCAGGGGCGTAAATTGATTTCCGACATTCAGGTTATCCAGTTGAATGGAGTTTACCGTTTCCGTATGAGTGATGATATTAACGTAATGTTCCGTGATGCTCTGAGCGCTAAATGTACTGAAAGTTATTTTTTTAATCTGTTGTTCTACAGGCGCGATCCAGACCATAGACGGATCTCCCAGTGGTGAATTGTCGTAAAAACTGGTCGTTTGATAAAGGTTAACGGCACAGGGCCGACTGCTGGTAATATAACAACTCGGACTGCTTGCGGATATAAAAAACTGATAGGTTTCGCCCTTATTGAGAGTAGTTGCAGAAATACCATTAATAAAAATTCCGGTATTATTTTCCAGGGCCGTGATACGTACAAAATCTCCGGAGCGGTTTAAAGATGCCGTAACGGCAAATTCTTTACCCCAATATTCCGTTGGCATCGCCTGTTCAAAAATATGGTCCACTCCCATATCCCGGTCCGAAGGTATGCCGGTCAATACATTCCCGTTAAATACGGCTATTCTTTTACAGTCACGGCTTTGGATCTCGGTCCCTGAAAAATCGCCGTTAAGATCTTCCGGTCTTGAAAAGACCTGATAAGCATTGCCCCTGTTAAGGGTTATTGAAAAAGTAACATTGGCATTATGCCCGTTAAATGTGTTTTTTTTTGGCGTAATATCCACAATGGTACTGTCTTCCGTGGCCACGATGAGGAAACAACTCAAATTTTCATTTTGGCAGGAAACGGGTGAGGGTGAAATGTTTTGCACAATATAGTGGCTGCCCAGGGCTTCCAGTGGTAAAACATTGGCGGCGTCGAAAGAGTTGGTAGCTTCATTGGCTATATATAAAGAAATAGTATCGGTGGAGGTAACCAGTAGCCCTTTATTTTCAATAATTTCCGAACCGGTATTATAACCCTGAAGATCCGGTATGGCGATGACGGTAACTCCGTTAGCCGTTAAAGAATGGGACTGGCTCCATCCTGTATTCGGGTTGCTTACCGTTACCGAACAATTCCTGGCGGCACTTGCGATAACCGTTAATTTGTCATTTTCCGGATAGGGCTGGCACCGGTAACCGTTCCTCATAAATGAGAAATAAAATTCCGTTCCCTGTGTGGAAGGGATCTGGGCATTTACAATTCTGACGTTTAAGACAAATAAAATTGTATGAAAGAACAGGATGGCAAAAACTTTTTTCATCGTTATTTACCTTAATGTATGGTGCAAATATAGCATTTTAATCTAAAGATGTAGTATTACGGTAATAATAGTATAAAAATCTTTCTTCGGAATGGAATAACAATGGAGCATACCTAAAGGCATGCAAAAATTATTCCCAATTTGAAAAGCAACCACGCGGGAATCCCTGACGGGATTCAGAAAAATGCTCTGAAAGAAAGATATTCGGATAAATTCAAATCCTCAATTAAAAATCAGGACATACGAATGCCTTTAGGCATTCCCGCTGGGTAACCGGAAAAACTACTCTAAGTCTCTGCATGCCTTTAGGTAGCGCCTGTAAGGATGAAAATAGGAAGTTAGAAAGTGGATGAAAGATATCTTTCACAAAACGAACGAATGCTTTTAGGCATTCCCGCTGGGTAACCTTACAAACTCATAACTTTCCGCATGCCGTCAGGTATGCGCCCACCGAAGAAGAAGTGGGTTAACAAGATGATTTTACGGGAGAAAGTTGTTTGTTGAATACCCTGTCGAAAATCTCATCCACGTGCACGAAATAGTAATCCAGGGTAAAACAACCGGCAAGTTCTTCCACGTTTAAATATTGACAGACTACTTTGTTGAGTTTAAGCAATTCCTGAAAATCTTTGGATTCAAACCAAGCGGTCATGGAAATGAGCTGGACCAGGTCATAGGCCTCTTCCCGTGACATACCTTTATTAATGAGCGCGTTCATTACACGTTGGGCGAAGATCACTTTTTGGGTCAGGTAAATATTTTTGAGCATATTCTCGGAAAAAATAACGAGATTTTCCAGAATATCCGTAAAACGGTTCAACATATAATCCAGTAGTATGGTTGCGTCTGGCAATACTATGCGTTCCGCGGCGGAATGGGAAATATCCCGTTCATGCCATAAAGGTACATTTTCGTAAGTGGTGATCATATAACCCCTGAGTACCCTGGAGCATCCTACGATATTTTCACTGCCGACGGGATTCCGTTTATGAGGCATGGCGGATGATCCTTTTTGTCCTTTACCGAAAGATTCTTCAGCTTCCCTTACTTCTGTCCTTTGCCAGTGGCGGACTTCCGTAGCCATTTTTTCAAGGGTAGCTCCGATCAGCGCAATGGATGCCATATAGGCGGCGTGACGGTCACGCTGGAGAGTTTGCGTAGAGATGGAAGAGGAGTTAATGCCGAGTTGCTCACATACATAATCCTGTACAAAAGGAGGAGTATTGGCAAAATTACCCACGGCACCGCTGATCTTTCCGCATTCCACATCATTGGCGGCATCATTGAACCTCCGGATATTCCGTTCCATTTCATCATACCACAACGCCCATTTCAATCCCAGGGAAGTGATATCGGCATGTACGCCGTGTGTTCTTCCGATACAGGGAGTACCTTTAAATTCATACGCTCTTTTTTTCAATACCTCCGATAAACGCGCCAGGTCCTTTTTTAAGATTTTGTTGACCTGTTTAAGTAAATAACCATTGGCAGTATCCACTACATCTGTGGAGGTAAGACCGTAGTGGACCCATTTCTTCTCTTTGCCTAACGATTCGCTTACCGTACGGGTGAAAGCTACGATATCGTGCCGGGTTTCTTTTTCCAGCTCATGAATCCTGGCAATATCAAAAGAGGCGTTTTGCCTGAGCAATTCCACTTCGTTTTCCGGGATTACTCCCAGTTTACTCCAGGCAGCAGCAGCTTCGATCTCTACTTTCAGATAAGCATTGAATTTATTTTCTTCCGTCCAGATAGTGCTTATTTCAGGTCTAGAATATCTCTCGATCATAATTTCTGTAATTAAGGTGCAAAAATACAATAAATAAACGCTTCCCTGATCATATTATTTCGAAACCACGACCGAGTAAGCTTCATAACGGTCCATTACCTGGGATACATATTTAACGGTATGGTTGCCGGGATAATATCCATGTTTGACCACAGGATCCTTTACAAATTCACTTTTGGATTTCAATGCAAGATATCCTGCCACATCCTCCCAACTGAAAGGATCTGATCCGTATTTTTCACAAAGACGTTGCGCATCGTTAATATGTCCCGGTCCTGAATTGTATGCTCCGGCAATGAATTTCAACCTCTCCTGGTCGTCAGGAATATCTTTGTAGATCTTTTCAAGAAAGCATATATAACGGATACCCGCTATGATTTGCTCTTCCGGCGTCGAATTTTCGTCAACTCCGTAACGTGATCCCGTTACAGGCATCATCTGCATAAGTCCGAAACTGCCGCCCATTCCTATCAGATCAGTGTGGAATTTGGTTTCCTGGTAAATAATAGAAGTTACGAATCGCCAGTCCACCCCTCTTTTTTCGGCATTCTTCTTTATAATCTGGTCATAAGGGGATATCCTGTTATAACCGGATTTTTTAAAAGAATGATTAATTACGGCGGATTTCGGGGAAAGATATTTTTTGCACAATTTCTCGTACTTACTGCTTTCTTTAAATTCTGAAAGCCACTCGTTGATCTTCGCGTTGAGTTCACGATTTTTTCCGTTGAGGTTCCATTGACGGTCATAAACCTGACCCGCCGGAACCACTACTTTCAGGTCGCTGAAAAAGGGAAGCAGCGTAATGGCCTCGTTGTAATCACATATCAAATAGTGTTCTTCCTCTTTCTGTACTTTATCGAAAAGGTCTTCCGTTGTCATATCCTCGTGATAGGAGATTTCCAGCGTTTCCGTACCCGGTATAAGATCGGGTTCGATATCGATAGGGAACCGCGACGGTATGCCGATCGTGCAGGTCAGGCTATCCTTCGGGAATCCCGTTTTTCCGACCAACACAGGATAAGAAGTTGAATGAGGTTCGGAAAAAGTTAAATAATAATCAATAAGCGGATTTCTTTTGTAATCGATGGCAACAATGTCGTACTGCCCTGAAAAAATGGCTTCGTAAGCTATATTAGGATCGTTTTCGACCGTGATATTCATGGTCTTACCTAAATTTTTTCCCAATTCGATCAATAATTCGTATTGAAAGCCTATAGGGGTTCCTTTGTAAATAAAATAATCGGATGCTTTCGATAATAATAAGGCGCAAATGGTATCAGTGCTTTCTATTTCGGCATATTCCCTGACAGGTTTGGGAGAATGGTGTATTTGTTTTTTATCGGGATTTACCGCCGAGACGAAAAGCATAAAGATAAAATATGCCATGGTGGATAATCCTAAAAATAATAAACTCCAATTTTTTCTTTTCAAAACGTTTGATTTCGTTAAACAATAGATTATCTGACAAACGTCAAATAATCGTTAATAACAAATAATTTAAGAATTATTTAAATCTTCCTATTATTGAGGGATCATGAGTATAACGGCTTCGGCAAGTTCATCAGGAATGAGTTTTATCTGGCCGGTACCGAGGAAATGATAAGCAACACTGTCCTCATCATAAGTGGTGAGGGTTCCAACAATATCCAGAAGGGCTTCATATTGGAATGTGGTCTCATAGATTCCCCTGACGTCGGTATTCACCGATCTTTTGGCAAAATCACCGTAGTCGGCTTTCCCGATTTCCAGATGGGTGAAACTCGCAACCTGTCCCGTATCTATACCGTTTGTTGAAAAACGGCAGGTAATACGGGCATTATATACCGGATCTTTGTGACATTGGGTGCATAAAAGTAATAACATGATTACACCCGCTATAACCGGAATAATATGAACTAATTTTTTCATCTTTATAATGTTTTTTATATACAAGATATAAATATTGCAGTGGCAAAAATAAACAAAATTATAATATGACCTTAAATTAATTTGTCAAAGTGAAACAAATGAAAAGTATAATAGTTTACCAATTTTATTTATCGGGCTATTTACCGGCTAAATTAGCGGAAAGTGAAATGAGTTGTTTGTTAATATGCCGGAGTATATTTATGAAATTATAATTCCCTGTAAATTTAACAATTAGACCATTTTTTTATTCTTTTAGATGAACAAATTATGTGTTGAATATAAAGTTCTTACATAAAGAAACCCGGGAGCGGACATCAAGCATTGTATTTTTTAAGTATATTTGCGACCTTAAAAATATTTCAAGAAAAAATATGTTAAACATTCATCATTAATTCTATGAAAAAATCGAAATTATTCATGTTCTTATGCATCGGCTGTATATTCATAAGCTGTACCTCTGCAAAAAATAACGAACAGAAACCTAAATCCGCCGGCGAGCCTGAAAAGACCACGGAAGAAATCACAACGGAAACACAAAAAGATATGACTAAAATATTACTTAAAACGACTATGGGAGATATTACCATAGGGCTTTATAATGAAACACCCCTTCACCGGGATAATTTTATTAAACTGGTTAACGAAAAATTCTATGATGGAGTCTTATTCCACCGTGTTATCCAGAATTTTATGATCCAGACTGGAGATCCGGATTCCAAAACCGCTGCCAAAGGGCAGGCTTTAGGTACCGGAGGACCCGGTTACACTATTCCCGCCGAGATTGTACCCACCCTTCAACATAAAAGGGGAGCCGTGGCAGCCGCTCGTCTGGGAGATCAGGTGAACCCCAACAGGGAATCTTCCGGTTCCCAGTTTTATATTGTGGACGGAATGCGGGGAGCACCCCACCTTAACGGACAATATACGGTATTCGGCGAAGTATTATCAGGTATGGAAACCGTGGATAAAATAGCCGCGCAACCGAAAGACGGCCGTGACAGGCCCCAGCAGGATATTAAGATCATCGAGGCTACGGTTCTTGAAAATTAACGGATCAATTATAATAAAGATATAGAACAGATGTCGTCTATTGAAAAAATTAAAGAGCAGATTGAAAATTTTTCCATAGAAAATATTGAGCAACTGGAGCAATTCCGTTTACAATTCCTCAGTAAAAAGAGTGAATTGCAAACGCTGTTAGGTGAAATTAAAAATATTCCGCCGGAAGAAAGAAAAGCTTTCGGACAACAGGTTAACGAATTAAAGAATAGCGCCCAGCAATATTACGAGTCGGGAAAAGAAAAGCTGGAATCAGGCATTACATACCGGGAAAGCGGTAGCGATCTTACACGGCCCGCAGTAACTGTAAAACCGGGATCATTACATCCTGTTTCAGTCGTAATGGATGAGGTATGCTCTATTTTTGAAAAAATCGGATTCGAGATCGTGGACGGTCCCGAGATTGAAGACGACTGGCATGTTTTTACCGCTTTGAATTTTCCGGAAGAACACCCTGCCCGTGATATGCAGGATACCTTTTTTATCGAATTGAAACCGGATGTTTTGTTGAGAACCCATACATCTTCTATCCAGGTGCGTGCCATGGAAACGGAAACACCGCCGATCAGGGTGATTTGTCCGGGACGGGTTTACCGTAACGAAGCTATCACAGCGCGCTCCCACTGTATGTTCCACCAGGTAGAAGCACTGTACATTGCCGAAAATGTTTCATTTGCCGATATGATGCAAACGCTTCTCTTCTTTGCCCGGGAAATGTTCGGACAGGAAACCAGGATCCGGTTGAGACCCTCTTTTTTCCCGTTTACGGAACCTTCCGCAGAGATGGATATTTCCTGTCAGATTTGTGGAGGTAAAGGATGTCCTATATGTAAGCATTCGGGTTGGGTGGAAATATTAGGTTGCGGTATCGTAGATCCCAACGTATTGGAGAATTGCGGCATTGACCCGGAGAAATATAGTGGTTATGCGATCGGCATCGGTATTGAAAGAATGACTATGTTAAAATATAAAATTAACGATATCAGGTTATTATTTGAAAACGATATCCGGTTCCTCCAGCAATTCGAAGCGCTTTCGTATTAGTTGAAGGCATTTCCGGCCCGGTGAGATAATACCGGTTTTAATATACAGATCAATATAAATTAATCATATCCAGCATGACAAAGCGTTATAAAACAATTAACAACATAATGGGATGGGCATTAGGTATTATTGCCTCTGCCGTTTACATCATGACCGCAGAACCAACCGCTTCCTGGTGGGATTGCGGCGAATATATCGCTACCACATACAAATTATTAGTGGGACATCCGCCCGGAGCCCCGACATTCCAGCTGATAGGGCATTTCTTTACTTTATTTGCCGGCGATGTGACCAAAGTCGCATTAAGCGTGAATATTATGTCGGGAATATGCAGCGGTCTCACAATCATGCTCCTCTTCTGGACCATGACCATGCTGGGAAGGAAATTGGTAAATAAACTCGGCGGAATGACCACCGGCCGCGAAATAGCTTTGTTCGGCTCAGCACTGGTAGGCGCCTTAACTTATACATTTACGGATACTTTCTGGTTTTCCGCGGTTGAAGGCGAGGTATATGCCATGTCCTCTTTCTTTACCGCACTCGTATTCTGGTGTATCCTGAAATGGGATTATGAATATGATCATCGTATTGCCGGAGTCAACCCGCATCGCTGGATCGTTTTGATCGCTTATCTGGTAGGATTGTCTATCGGGGTCCATTTATTGAATTTATTGACTTTACCCGCTATCGTACTGGTGATGTACTTCAAGATGTCCAAAAATGCGACTTCGATGGGTGTGGTCTTGACTTTAGCGATTATTTCCTTCTTTGCCGGTATTTTCTTCTCGACATGGATGATGATCCTGATATGGATATTCATTACGGCTCCTTTATTATATATATGTATTAAAAAAGGTACTATCAGATCCAAGGCCGAATGGGGGGTTTTCCTCTCTTTGGTGTTTTCTTTTGTACTGCTGGCCGCGATTCTCTATGGTATTATTCCCGAGATCGTGAACCTGGCCGGAAAATTCGATATATTCTTTGTGAATAAGATCGGTATGCCTTTCAATTCGGGTGTTATTATCTTTTTCCTGATCATTTTTGCCCTGGTAGGTGTAGGTCTTTATTATGGATTTAAAAAAGACAAAAAAGTCCTTCAGGCCGGGATATTCAGTTTTATCTTTTTATTGATCGGTTATTCCACATTCCTGACGTTGATCATCCGTTCGAATGCCAATCCTACCATAGATGAAAATAATCCCGACGACGCCGTAGCTTTACTGGCATATCTCAACCGGGAGCAATACGGATCCAATCCACTGATTTACGGTCATTCCTACAATTCCAGACCTGTCGGGACCAAAGACGGTAATCCGGTTTATGTAAGGGATGAAAAAACCAAAAAATATGTGGTATCCGATCCCAGGAAAAATGTGGAATATATTTATCAGGATAACATGTTCTTCCCGCGTATGTGGTCATATGAAAAACGGAATGAATATATCAGCTGGATGAAAAACCAGTATAATTCGGATTCGGAATCGGATAAGGAAGCCCTCCGGCATATTAACCGGAATAAGGTGCCGACCCACAATATGAATATGAAATTCCTGCATACATATCAGTTTAATTATATGTATTTCAGATATTTTATGTGGAACTTTGCAGGACGTCAGAATGATATTCAGGGCAGAGGCGATCTCTATAACGGTAATTGGGTAACCGGTATACCGTTCGTGGATAACCTGCTTGTGGGAAACCAGCAGGACCTGCCGCCTTCCATGGAACGCCCCGGCCACAATAAATACTACTTGCTTCCGCTTATCCTTGGTATCATAGGTATTATATTCTATTCGCGAAAAGATCTTTCCAATTCTTTTATTGTACTGCTTTTGTTCGCGATGACCGGACTGGCCATAGCCTTCTATCTCAATATGTATCCTTTCCAGCCCCGAGAAAGGGATTACGCCTTCGCGGCTTCGTTTTACGCCTTTTCCATCTGGATAGGCTTCGGGGTTTTCGGTATTTATTCCCTGTTCGAGAGAATTAAAAATAGCCGGATACAGGTAGGCGCTGCGGTACTGACCACCTTGTTATGCGTGGGACTGGTTCCCGGGATCATGGCATCCCAGAATTGGGACGACCACGATCGTTCTCACCGTTATACGGCGCTGGCTATCGCTAAGAATTACCTCGATTCATGTGCTCCCAATGCGATTCTTTTTACTCTGGGAGATAACGATACTTTCCCGCTTTGGTATGCCCAGGAAGTGGAAGGATACCGTACCGACGTGAGGGTCTGCAACCTTAGCCTTTTGTCGGCGGGATGGTATATAGACCAGATGAAGAGACAGGTGTATAATTCGGATCCGCTACCTATCACCCTTACATGGGATCAGTATAAAGACGGAACCCGCGATGTGCTTGTCCTGGATAAACCGGGTAATCAGTATTATAATTTGAAAGACATCGTGGACTATGTAAAATCGCCGGAATTTGATAACCAGCGGCGTATCGTACTGACCAATGACGGGTACAGGAACGGACGGCCTATTCCGGCAAGTTTCTCCCTGCCTGTGGATAAAGAAAAAGTATTGGCGAACGGGACTGTGAAACCCGGCCTGGATTCCCTGATCGTAGACCGCCTCACATGGAACGCAACTTCTACACGGGATAATGCTTTTTATAAAGCCTATATCGTAATGATGGATATCCTGGCCAATAATAATTGGGAACGTCCCATTTATTACGCTTCTACCACCGGGGCAGAAGCCTATCTCGGCCTTGAGGAATATTTCCAGCTGGAAGGATTGGCTTACCGTTTGGTTCCCATCAAAACACCCAGGAGACCCGGATATGAAAACGGCCGTATCGACAGCGAAATCCTGTATAATAACCTGATGCATGTATTTAGCGACCATAGCAGGGTAGACAGGGTAAATTATCCGGATGCTCCCGCGAAAGAACCTTATCCGTATCTGTGGGGAGGATTTAACGATCCGCGGGTTTATCATTCCGAAGATAACGTGCGTTTGATCAATCTTATCAGAAGTCTGTACAGGCATTTGGGACAATCCCTGCTGGATGAAGGAAATCCGCAAAAGGCTGAAGAGGTTCTGGATTTTGGAAATGAGCTTTTGCCCGAAAGCATATTCCCGTATAAACTGACTTATCAGTGGTACTATTCTTTGGCCAATATTTATTATGCGGAAACTTATTTTAATATTCCGACCGAATCGGCTCAGCAAAAAGGATTAGATATCGTCAATATTATTGTCCGCCATCTCGTGGAAGATTTCAACTGGCTGGAAAATAGTAATGACCGTACTGTCCAGATCCAGATGGAACATATCAATGATAATTTTATCATCCTGAATCAAATGATGCTGATTTTGAATGAGGAAAAAATAAAACTTCTGGAACCTGTATTTAAACAGATTAAAATAGAGCGTACAGGTGAGGTTTATATTAATGATCTCAACAGATCACTGGAAGGGAAAATAAAGAAAATGGAAGATTTCCAAAGTATTGCGAATGACCTCCAGAATTTGAGCCTTATAGTAAGTTTATGTAATGTGACCGGAAATGAAGCTACTGCACAAAAAGGTATTCAGGTTATTGAAAAATATCTGGCTGTAGTGAAAGATATAAATCCGCAAATGGAACAAATGATAAGAAGTACATTGCGATAGATAATTGATATATTGTATCTTACATATTTTTATCAATAAAAAATCCAATTTATTCTATTTGAATTAAAAAAATAGTATTTTTGCCTGACCAAACGGTCAGGCAAAAATTTTTGTATATGAATTGTCCTCCATAATAGAGTTTCCCCGATTGTGCCACAAAGCTCAACGTAATTAAACAAATATCCATCATAATCATTTAATATAGGGAGGAAACCGGAAATGGTTTTCCAAAAGAAATTTATATACATGAAAACAAATTATTTTAACCAAACTATTGAGGAAATAAAAGAAAACTTTAAAACTTCCTTCTCGGAAGGCCTCACAGAAAATGAAATTGAAAAACGCCGTCAGGAATACGGATGGAATGTATTTACCAAAAAGAAGCACAAAAGCTTATTGATTAAATTCTTAGAGCAATTTAAGAGTTTTATGATCATCGTGCTCCTGGTTGCCGCTATCATTTCTGGAGTAGTGGGATATTTAAACGGCGAAGGATTTACCGATGCTATCATTATCCTGGTGATTGTCATCCTGAACGCCGTTATTGGGGTGGTACAGGAAGCGAAAGCTGAAAAATCACTGGATGCCCTTGAAAAACTTTCGTCACCCCACAGTAAGGTATTACGGGACGGACAAATGAAAGTTGTCGAATCCAGGGAATTGGTACCGGGAGATGTCGTAATACTGGAAACAGGCGATTCAATTCCTGCCGATTTACGTTTGGTGGAAGCAGTTAATTTAAAGATCCAGGAAGCGGCGCTTACCGGGGAATCCGTACCGAGTGAAAAAAATACTCTTCCTATCGAAGGGGATGATGTCCCTTTGGGTGATCGGGTAAATATGGCTTATAGCGCTACTAATGTGACTTACGGAAGGGGAAAAGGTGTTGTAGTGGCTATCGGCATGGTTTCGGAAGTCGGAAAGATAGCCTCCATGATCCAATCCGTACCGGATGTTAAAACCCCATTACAGAAAAGGCTGGATAAACTGGGGAAATTCTTAGGTATCGCAGCCATTATTATTTGTGCTATCATTTTCGTGATCGGAATACTTTACGGAAAAGGGATCATGGAAATGTTCATGACAGCGGTCAGTCTCGCTGCTGCTGCTATTCCCGAAGGATTGCCCGCAGTTTCCACAATCGTTCTGGCGGTCGGAGTTCAGCGTCTGGTGAAAAAAAATGCGATCATCAGGACTCTTCCTTCTGTGGAAACTTTAGGAAGTACCCAGGTGATCTGTTCCGATAAGACCGGTACGCTTACCCAGAATAAAATGACCGTAGTAAAAATTTATGCAGACGGAATCACCGAAGATGTTACGGATATAAACGATGGATCCATTAAAAAATATGAGAATCTTATCGATATCTCGATATTGGCTAACGACAGTATTCTGAGTAAAGAAAATGGTAAATTCGTTACCAATGGAGATCCTACCGAGACAGCGATGCTGGATCTGGGAATAAAATTCGGTATCATTAAAGATGAGTTGGAACAAACTTTTCCACGTATTGCCGAAATACCTTTTGACTCCGAACGTAAAATGATGACCACGGTTAACCGTAGGGAGGATAAAATGACAGCCTTTACCAAAGGCGGTCTGGATGAGGTATTGGCTTGTTGCACCCGTATTAAGGATAAAGACAATATCCGTGAGATAACACCGGAAGACAGGCGAAAAATCGATGAAGCCAATCTTCATATGGCGGAAAACGCGTTACGCGTTCTGGCTGTGGCCACCAAAGAATTAACTTCGCTTCCCGATGTTGTGGAACCTGCAACTTTGGAGAAGGACCTGGTGTTTGTGGGCATGCTGGGATTGATTGATCCGCCGAGGGAGGAAGTAAAGATAGCCGTGGAAAAATGCAGGACTGCGGGAATTAAGCCGGTGATGATTACGGGTGACCATAAAATTACGGCTGTGGCTATTGCCGATTCTCTGGGTATTAAACAAAAAGAGGATCTTGCCTTAACGGGTTCGGAATTGGAAAAAATGTCCGATGAAGAGCTGAAAGATAAAGTGAATTCTATTGCAGTATACGCAAGGGTTACTCCGGAACATAAGGTCAGGATTGTGAAAGCGTTCCAGGAAAACGGTGCGGTTGTCGCGATGACCGGAGACGGTGTTAACGACGCGCCTGCACTTAAACTGGCTGATATCGGTGTGGCGATGGGAATAGTGGGAACTGACGTTTCTAAAGAAGCGGCGGATGTCGTGCTGACGGATGATAATTTTGCCACGATCGTTACCGCTGTGGAAGAAGGACGCCGGATCTATGATAATATCCTCAAAGCAGTCCAGTTTATGTTGTCCACCAATATTGGTGAGATATTAGTACTTTTTGTCGCTATAGTGGCGAATTGGGCGGTACCGTTGTTGCCCATCCATATACTCTGGATCAATTTGGTTACCGATAGTCTACCCGCCCTTGCGCTTAGTGTGGACCCCGCGGATCCCGATATTATGAAACGGAAACCTATCGATTCCCACCAGGGCATTATGACGCGTCCTTTCTCTGTAAGGATCATTCTTCAGGGTAGTTTGATTGCGATCTTATCACTGATTGCCTTCCGTATCGGAATGAGATCGGGGATTGAAATTGCCCAGACCATGACTTTCGCCGTACTGGCTTTCACACAGATTACCCATGTATTTAATGTACGGTCTACTAAATTTTCCGCTTTTAAGGGAATGTTCAAGAATAAATATCTGCTCGGAGCCCTGGCAATCGTCATCGGTCTAATGGTGATCGTTCTGGAAATCCCGGCCCTGGAAAATATTTTCCATGTATCGGATCTCAACAAGGATCAGTGGTTATGGGTAATAGGGCTTTCCATTGCTCCGCTGCCTGTTATGGAAATCATAAAAGCGATAGAAAGATTATTCAGAAAGAAAAATAAGGTTTAATACCGAAGATGCCCGGACAGTTAAACTTTTGGTCATCATGAGTGAAACGAAGGATCTGTATGTTATTGAAAATCGAATCCTCAGTTACAGCAGAAGAATAGAAAGTAATCTATATAGATTCTACCAGCCTCATCTTCTAATTAAGGAGAGCCGATATTCTCCCGCTAACCTGGAGTAAGGAAATCTCACATAATTTCGTATTGTATTGGGTATGGACCAGTCTTTCTTCCGCTTCTAAAAGACTATTCTGGGCCTCCCTTAATTCAATGCCCGAAAGATCTCCCAGTTTATACCGGTCAATGGCATTTTCGTAATTATCTTCCGCCGTTTTTACATTCTCGGCTTCCAGATTCAACAGCGCCATATTATTCTGATAGGCCATCCACAGATTTGAAAAGTCACCTTTGATATTCAACAATAACTGGTCATATTCCAGTTTCCTGTTTTCAATGGTAATTCTGGCATTATTCTGCTGGCGGTTACGGTTCGTTCCGTCGAAAATCCTGATGCCCAGTGTCACGCCGTAATTCAGGCCCAGGGTATTTTGTTTATTATAAAATGAAAGTTGATTATGGTTGCGGCTGTGGGTATACCCATACCCCGCATTGATCCTCAGATAAGGATAATTGACACTTTGCAGGGTCTTTAAATCGAGCCGGCTTAAATAAATCTCTTTTTCAGATAATAATAAAAATGCGTTATGCTGTAATGCGTGTTGCCAAAGTTCTTCTTTCGTGGGCAACGTATCCATCACGATAATGGTATCGTTGGTCATGACAGGCTTTTCCACATCCGAGAGGCCCATCAGCGTATTCAGCGTGATCTTGGATGAAAAGACCATCTCCCGCTGTTTGACCAGCCGCGAACTGTCCGTATTAAAATCGACTCTGGCCTGTTGCAGATCGAGCCTGGACATGGATCCGATATTGTAATTGGCCTCTACAATGCGTAAACGTTCTTTGGAAAGATCCACGGCGGCTTTCAAATTATTGAATTGTATGTTTTGTTGCAGGTAATTATAATATTCCCCGGCAATTTCGGCAATAAAATTCTCGATAGCCAGGCGGGTATTCAATTCACCCATTTCCTGCAATTCTTTCAGACGGGTATGATTGGTCTGTATGGCTAAACCGTCGAAAACCGTCCAGTTCAGATTTATTCCCAGATTTACAGCATCATTCAGAATATTTTTACTGGTGATCATTTCATCTCCGTTAGTCGGATACTGCTGCTGTAAATTATTCAATGTTCCGGAATAATCGGTGGAAAAATCAAGTGTGGGTAAATAGCCTGCGTTACCAATGGTTACGTTATTTTCAGCGATTTGCTGGTTATTCCTCACGATCCTGATATCATAATTATAGGCCAGTCCGGTTTCGATACATTTTTCCAGGTCATAGATTTCCTGAGCCTGTAAGAATAAAGGAAATAAGAAAAAAAGGCCCATTAATTTTTTCATAATGATCATATCAATATTTTATAAATCTTTATTCAACACACGAACCTGCCTTACAGGCAATGTAGAATATGGACTCTATAAGGTCCGGGAAATTTAATTCCCGTGAAAAATAAATTATTTTCCAATAATATCAGCCAGTTCCGAAACGGTTTTGGGCAGCGGCGGGCCTAATACTTTATGGCCGGTTTCCGTAATAAGTACGTCATCTTCAATCCTGATACCTCCGAAATCCCGGTATTCTTCCACTTTATCATAATTAATAAAGTCCGTGAATTTATTTTCTTTTTTCCAGATATCGATAAGCTGGGGAATAAAATAGAGTCCGGGTTCTACGGTTACGATAAATCCGGGTTTTAATTCCCGCGCCATACGTAAGGAACCCCATCCGAAAATCCCGCTTCGCTCTATCGTATCATCATAACCTACGTAATTTTCTCCCAAATCCTCCATATCATGAACATCCAAACCCATCTGGTGGCCCAGTCCGTGAGGGAAAAACAGGGCATGGGCTCCTAATTCCACCGCTTCTTTGATATCCCCTTTCATAAGTCCCAGTTCTTTGAGTCCCGAAGCCATGATTTCCGAAGCAAGCCGGTGTAATTCCCGGTTATAAATACCGGGTTTGGCAGCCTCGATAGCGCTTAAGTTGGCACGGAGTACGATTTCATATATTTCCTGTTGTTTGGCCGTAAATTTCCCTGAAACGGGTAATGTGCGGGTGTAGTCGGAAGCATAACCCATAAGGCCTTCCGCACCGGCATCCATCAACAGTAGGCGACCTTCCTGCAGAATGCCGTCATGAGAATGATTGTGTAGCGTTTCACCATGTTGAGACAGGATCACCGGAAATGATACGCCGTTACCCTGCGATAAAGTGACCCCTTCGGCGCGTCCCGCCAGTTCAAGTTCGGGAACTCCGGGTCTACAACCCCGCATGACAATTTTATGCATTTCCACACCTATGGCGCAGGCTTTTTCAATTTCAGCGATCTCCACATCTTCTTTAACCGACCTTAAATTCACGATAGCTTTGATTAATTCCACGGAAGCTTTTTCCCTCACTTCATTTACCGGTATTCCGGTCAGATCCGATAAGGTAATTTTATTATGTCCTCTGTATGGCGGCGTAAAATGTATGGTCCTTCCCTGGGAAATTGCTTTCCGGATATAATCCGCCAGTGCGGGTAGCGGGCGGGAGTCCTGTACGGCTGCCTTTTCCGCAAGAGAACTGATTGTGGGCTGGTCACCCATCCAGATAATATCGTCTATCTCGAAATCATTGCCGAAAATGATATCTCTGTTTTCGTCAAAATCTATAACGGCCGCAAGTCCCGAAGCCCATATACCGAAAAAATAGATAAAATTACTATCCTGTCTATAACGGTAAGTATTGGAAGGATAATTCATGGAAGCCTCATCATTTCCTAAGAACAGGGCAATACCGGATTTAATTTGTCTTTTTAAATTTTCACGTCGTTTTTGATAAACGGAAGCATTAAACATGGGGTTCATATGATTATTTTTTAAGTTATTTCCATAATTAACCGAGCAAAGGTACTAAAAACCTTTAATCGTCCCTTTTCGGTCTTAACCTTTTTTTTGTATTTTTGCCTTTTTAATTCCACTTTATGAACTCTTTTTTAGCTTTTATCAACTGGACGGTAGACCCGGTTGCTTTATCCGTCGGGTCCTTTGAATTACGGTGGTACGGCATCTTTTTGGGTGTCGGGTTTTTATTGGCTTACCTTACTTTACAGCGGATTTTCAAATACGAAAAACTTTCACAGGGATTACTGGATAAACTGGCTATATGGACCATCGTATGGACCATTGTGGGATTACGTATAGGTCATTTCCTGTTTTACGAACCCGAATATTTTATAAGGGCACCTCTCCAGATCATATTGCCTTTTGACGAAGACTGGAATTTTACGGGCTTTCAGGGACTGGCAAGCCACGGGGGCGTTATTGCCATCGTGCTTTTCATGGTCTATTTCGCCTGGAAACATAAGATGAATTTCTTCTGGCTCATCGACCGCCTGGCTGTGGTAGTACTTATTGCGGCGGCTTTGGTTAGAATTGGGAATTTAATGAATCATGAGATCGTGGGAAGTATTACCAATGTTCCGTGGGCATTCAATTTTACCCGTGGCGGTCCAGGAATCGCCGGTACATTACGTCATCCCGCCCAGCTTTATGAAGCCCTTGTTTATTTCCTGACTTATATCGGACTGGTTTTCTATTATTTCAAAATCGCCAAAGGAAACGTTCCTCCCGGCAGAACGACAGGAATTCTGCTCATCGTGGTATTTACGGCGCGTTTCATTATTGAATATTTCAAGGAAGTACAGGTAGCCAAAGAATCTTTCATGCGGCTGGATATCGGACAGATCCTCAGTATTCCTTTTGTTATACTCGGTATCGGCTTTCTTATTTATTCTATCGTAAACAGGAATAAAATACCTCACTATGTGGAACCTAAGAGTTCTGGTAAATAGATTGACCGAAAATCTTATATAATTGACATATTTTCTTTAATAAACGGTAAAAAAATAATGGTTTAAATATTATTTATTTTTTATCCTGTTTAATATTTTCAACTTTATGTTTTTTTATCCTGTTGAATATTAACAATTCTGCCGTAAAAGTGTAATATCTTAATAGATTAAAGCATTTTGTAATTTATTTTTAGTATTTTTGCACCCTCAAAACGGGTATGTTAAGAACGTAAATCTTATTTCTTCAAAATAGCATTATGGCTGGATTATGGAATATAGTGACTATGATATAACTATCCTATTTGAGTTAAACCACATGAAAACCTTCTAAAATAACCATAATGAAAAAAAAATATTTTTTTATTGCACTCTTTTGTTTATTTACATTGCCGGGACTCCTGGCGCAACGAACTGTTCCGGTAGATACTGAACAGGAACTTATTGATGCTGTCTTAGCTGCTCAGGCGGGTGATATTATCCAACTCTCCAATAGTTTCCCTACGGATATAACAGGGATTTCTCTTTCTGTACCGCATGCACTTGACTTTATCATTGACGGGAACGGGAAAACTTTACAGATCCTGAATAACCAAAGGCATTTTACTTTTACAAAAAGTGCGTCTGCCGGTACCATTACCGTTCGCAATATTACTTTTAAAGGAAGAAGGACCCAGACCGATATTGATAATAATCAACACGGCACGGACGGCGGCGGCATAAATATTAGTTCTAATAATTCCGGTATTTATGTCTTTGATAACGTAAATTTTACTTCCAATGCTGGCAGAGGATTGGTATATGCTGCGACCGATATCAAAGTGCAAAATTGTACCTTTACTTATAATACCGGAGGTGATCACGGTGGAGCCATTAAGGGAACCGGTAATTTAACGGTCAATCATTGTACTTTTTATAAAAATGTTTCAACCGGCGCAGGGGGTTATTCAGGCGGCGCCATAGGGGTAATCAATATCAGCTCAACATTAAAAATAACCAACTCTGTTTTCCTGGAGAATTACGCCTTAACGAAAGGTGGAGCCATTTCTTCTTACAATGCTGCAGGATGCCGGTTAATGATCGATTCCTGTTATTTCGAAGGTAACAGGACATTGCTTCCTGACGGATCTTCGGACGGAGGCGCTATTTCAATTTTCGGGGGAGCTTCAAACTACACGATACTGGATCTCCGTAATTCCACTTTCTATAAGAATTCGGCGGCTGATGACGGAGGCGCGGTCTTTATGGAAAATTATGGTCAGGGTGCCGTGAATAACATTGTGAATTGCACCATGTATGGTAATGAAGGTATTGATGCCAATCCGGCGACTTACGGTAGTACAATCAATGTGGCCACTTCGGGAGGAGCGATACAAGCATCCTTAGCCACACCGGTAATTTTGGAAAATAATACGATTATCCGTAATTATACCAGAAGCAGTTACCCACGGGGTGGTGGGATAGGATTCCATGCCAGCAGTTCCGGCCGGCCGACCTTTACGATGAAAAATAATATTATTCTGGGTAATTATATTCTAAGCGGTTCTCAGGAAATTACCAATAATCATGCCAATGTCGGCGGAAAGGCACTTTTAAATCCAACTTTTCCCAATGTTACAACAAACAAAAATCTCGGTTACGATAACGGTTCGACATTGTCTTCCGATATGACCTTGCAGAATGTTTTCGGGAATTCCCTTCCTGTTTTATGGGAAAATTTTAACGGACATCTCGCAGGAAATCCCAATGAATCCGATAATCGGTTTTACCGGTCTATCCCGACGGTTTCCCTGTTGCCCAATGACGGAAAAGATGTCTTTGGTCTGGCTTACAGGCAGGGCGTAGCCACCACCTTTCCGGATGATCAACGCGGATATACAAGGGATATGAATAATCCCGATGTGGGAGCGATAGAGATTCTATGGGCTAAATTCGACGCGCGCGGCGGACAGTGGACTTCTATGCCGGACCTGCTTTATAAAGGTGCGGAATATTACCAAAAAGATACTTCGGATAATGCTAAAAATTATTATGAAATAACACATAACGGCGGTTTAATATCAGGATATCACGAAAATCCTGTCCGGGACGGCTATTCCTTCGTGGGATGGGAAATCCTGAGAAACGGCACAAGGTGGGATGAAATTCCTTTTACGATAACGGATACCATCACTTTGGGCGCTTTATGGCACGCCATACCTACGGTTACTATCAGCGCCGATACAACTCTATGTGAAAACGGGACCGCAGAGGTTATCTTTTCCTTTACCGGAATCGCCCCCTGGACGCTTACCTATAACGACGGCATTTCAAACAAAAACATTACGAATATCTATACCAGTCCTTATATTATCAGGGTTAATCCTGCCTCACCGGGAATTACCACCTATACCCTGGTCAGTGTGGGAGATGCCAATAACAGCGGTTTGCCGGCTGGTGGAAGTTGTACGGTAACGGTAAACTCATTGCCCCAGATGGCGACCATAACTGTTCCGGCACCTCTTTGTGAAGGAATTGAATTAGGAATGCAAACGCCTCCCGCTATTACGGATGTGGATAATATCATGATTCCGGGTAGTGGAAAATGGACATTGGACGGTATCGTATTGGATCCTGCTACGGATACAATGGAAAGGTCGGATGACGGGAAATTATTACGATATGAAATTAACACTACTGCCTGTGGTATGGTGAAAAGCAATGCTGTTCCCGTCGACGTATCAGGCAAACCGGAGATTATTCTTATTTCGGCTATCGACACGCTTTGCGCCGGTGAGACGCTCGAGGTTGTGGTTAAGGCAAACGCTAACGGTTCTCCGGTAACCGGTTATGAATGGGCGGTAGACGGAACCGTGATTTCCGGACAAACCACCGATACATTGCGGTATGTGGTTCGGGAAAATGATGATGAAAAACTTTTATCGATAGGGGTGACCAATGCCTGCGGGACCACTACCAAAGACAAATATATTACCGACACGATCATGACATTACCGGAAAATCCTGGTTTCCCAATGGCCACTACTACGGACGCCGGTATTTTTCCGGTGACTATCGGTGAGGATTTTGCGGATCCTGTGATCGACCATACCAATACCATGGGGGAATATTATTATGTTACCCGGCAGGATCTTTATAATGGTATTCCGATCCAACACGGAGAAATGAGGGATCTTTTTATTGAATACTCTAACCGGTCTTACCCGTGTACGGTAATTCTCGTGCCGAACGGGGTCATCTCGACACCATCGCTCGTAGCCGGTGCGACCTATTTTTTAGATGAGGGTATCTATTATTTTTCGGCATATGGAGACGGTGCTTTTGCTAAAACCGGAATAAAATATGTCGGAAGATTTGACCAGGATTTTTATCCGGAAAGAGCTTCTTCCATAGGTCCTAATACCGGCGGCGGCGCCAATGCGACCCACGCGGTTTACAGGTTTTTACCCAATATGCTTTTCGATAATGTAATTTTTGACGGTGAAAATGTAGCCTTTGCCGGATCAGGATCGCATAAATATTACATGACAATTTCCGGTACTACGGATGGACTGGTCATGCGTAAGGTTAAATTCCGTAATATCGGATCCAGTAGTTTTTCACCCCGTATGACTCAATATTCCGTACTTAACTTTTACGCCGGTGCTGCCGACCAGATCAATACCACTTTACGGAGATATTTCATTGATATCACAATAGAATCAGCACAACTGTGGTCTACTTATAGCGCTATTAACATTAACAGTACCCAGGGAATATATTTCCGTAACCTTAAAATTTTGCCGTCGGTAGGTAATAAACACGCGATCGATATTTCCAATTCAGCTCCTCCTTCTCCGCAGGATCCTTGTACGGATATTATTTTTGCTGGCACGTTCGAAATACCTTCCGCCAAATCAGTAGGGATATCCAGGTACGGAAGCCGCCGGATCTCCCTTCCCGAAAACTTCAGGTATCTGGAAATGAAAACTTCAGGATGGAATCCGGGTAATACCTCCGCAAGCAGTTCAGCCATAGCGATAAAAAATGCCGCTCTTTTTGCGTCGGCAACTCCGGGCTCCAACACGGCTTATTACGATGCCCTCGAAGGGGTTTACCTTATAAAGCCACAAGGCAATATTAATACGCAACTAAATAATATTAAGAATTTATATACTGGAAATGCCAAAGATTACTGTGAATTACCGGATATAAATATTAAGATCGCAGCAGATAACAGCCGGCAAACAGGAAATTTTAATATTCCGGATTTTGGTACGCTCCCTGTTAACCTGATCATCATGGATAGTATTCTTAAACCGGTACACCAACAACCCATGATGGTGGAATATAGCGGAGCAGCCATCGCTTTTCCTTCTTCCAACAGTGAATATATTAAAATCCATAATATTGATTTTTCCGGTTATTTTAGTTTAAATGATGCGGTAACAGACGGGAATAACAGAGTGGCAAATTCTCAACATGCTAATTTTTATAATTGTATGTTTAAGGACTATGGAGAAGGTGAAGATCTTCTGCTTCATGTGCTTGCGCTTTCACCGTTTGCATTCGATACCGTTGTGATTTGCGGATCTTACGGAGTTGATCTTACTTCACTGACACCTTCCTCGGGTAGTATCGACCAAATAGCATTGACTTATTATACGGATAGTTTATGTACTAATCCGGTGTCCGATCCCTCGAACGTGAATGCTGCCGGTACTTATTATGTTAAAGGGATATCTCAGAACGGTTGTAGTTACGTTGCTCCGGTTAATGTGAAAAAAGATAATCTTCCTGTCTTCGGTCCGCTCCCGACCATAGATACTATTTGTTCGGGAAATGTATTGGGTTATATCAATCCTCCTGCAGTTTCCGATCCTTCCAGTATTATCATCCCGGGTACGGGAAGATGGATATTGGACCGTCAATATTTTGATCCGGAGAATGACACGCTTATTTTATGGGATGACGGTAAACAATTGTATTATGAGGTTAATACCAGATGCGGTTGGGTGAAAAGTGACGGAATTATAATCAATGTGGTGGATGTTCCTTCCCTGGAATATTTTACCCAAATACCTACATTGCCGGTCGGAGGACATCTTGCCGTTAGTGTACGCGCGGTTGATAACGGTTCCCCGATCACCAATTATCAATGGTATATCGATGGGAATATTCTACTGGCTTCAGGTCCTGACGAGGATACCTTACACTATACCATTCAATCCATTAACGATGACGGCAGGATATTGACTCTTCATGCGGAAAACGGTTGCGGGATCACTTCTTCTTCGCATTATTATAAAGATACGATAACGCTACTCAGGCAAAATCCGCTTTTCCCCGTGGTTTCCAAAGCTGATAATACGGTTACTCCGGTATCTGTGGATCATGATTTTACGCCGCCTGTGATTACTCCGCTTTCAAGTCCTACCATACGTTACACCGGTCCTTATTATCTGGTTACTGACGATCAGGTTTTGTTGCAAAGGTACGCCGACAGTATCGCGATTGATCCTGATAAAACGGTTCCGGTTTTTATCCCGTATGCCAATACTACTTTCGATTGTAAAATATTTGCCGGTATGGATGTTAATGTTCTGGGGCAGCCTTCCGATCATTCTTCGCGTACTATTTTCGTCGACGAAGGAAATTTCAGTATGGTGGAGGCAGGTAATATATTTAACAAACCGGGAATCCAGATTGTCGGGGCTTCTTCCGATGTCGGTAATCCGTCGGTAATCTTGTCGGATGTTCCCGGGGGAAATAAAGTCCGCTATAATTTTAGTTATCCCATCCTGTTGGAAAATCTTGTATTTGATGGGAATAATATCGAACTGGATGATTATTATTTTGCGATAAGCGGAGGTATGCAAAGCGATAGTTTGGTTATGGATAACATTACTTTCTGGAATATCGGAAGTTCTGTTTCCACCGCCTCTACAAATAAATCGGTATTATTCGTAGAAGACGGGGAAGAAAGGAATGTTCGCGCCCGGCGTTATCTTTCCGGTATCACTTTTGAAAGTGCTTCCCTGAATACGGATTACAGTCTGATAGAACTTTCCACTGCCGACGGTATTTATTTCAGGGATATCAAGGTCTCAACGAACGCGGGGAACGATTATGCCGTTTCAATCTCAAACAGTATGGTTTTTGCCGACAATCATATCAATAGTGGGAACAGGAATATTATTTTTGCCGGCACACTGGATATGCCTGCTGATAAAAAAATACGCATACAACAATATTGCAGCCGCAGCATTTCTTTTCCGGGTATGTACCGTTTTGCCCGTTTGAATTCCGGATGGATCCCAAGAGATGTTAACAGCTTTGCCATGGAGATACTCACCAGGAGCCAATTCGATGGTAATAATGATATAACCAATGGTGTATTTTATGATATTGCGGACGGTACTTATATCGTGAAAGGTAATTTAAATCCTACGGTTCAGTTGGATAATATCCAGAGTCTTCTGTGGAGTATGGCGAAAGATTACTGTATGATTTATAATCCGACCATCAAATATATTACATCCGATGGAACAGTGGGCGGCTTTGATCTTCCATATTACAATGATATTCCCGTCGACGTGGTTTTCCAAAACAGTATAGATGATCCATTCCGTCAGGACCCCTCGTATGTGATTTCTCACGACGGCTCCGGAATTGCCTGTGACAACACTTATTTATGGAATGTAAAAATGCATAATCTCGATTATTCTTCCAATTATACTTTATATCAGGCAGCTATAAATAACGACGGGACTACCATTAAAAATGCCCGTCCATCCAATTTCTATAATACGATATTTAAAGCATACACCCCTGATGTGAATCCTCTGATGCTCTCGGTTTATGCCTGCAATAATCCGGGTGTTTTCGAAATAGTTTGCCGTGAGGATACCTTGATCACACTTCCTTATGGCGTTTGTAATGCTGATATCGACCTGTCCCTTCCTACGGTAATACATTGGGGAGACAGCGCCGGAATCGATCCGGGGATCGTACTTTCCAATAATATCCCGCAAGGGTATGTTTTCGGCGCCGGAATCCATGAAGTGATATGGACCGCTACCGATGTCTGCGATTCTGTTATTTCCTGTTCTTATTGGATCGTAATTAATAATAGTCCCTGTGGAATTAATGATACGATATGGACTATTAACAGGACCGTCGATTCCGTAGTCACGGTTATTGCTGTCGATTACGAAAATAATGAGTATTCCACCGTCCGCATAGGATGCGATTGCTGGACTGCAGAGAATTTAATTTCCACACTGGACCGCGATGGAAATGCGATACAGTCTGGTGTTTATCAGGCAGGACTTTATCCGGATACCAACCTGAACAGGCAACGCTACGGCCGGTTGTATACCTGGGATGCGGCTTCAAGACAGGGTTCCGCGGATACGATGGGAAGAACACCCGGTATATGTCCGGAAGGATGGGTATTACCGACAGTAAAACAATATGAGACTTTAATTCCATACGGTAGTGACGCGCTTCGTTCTCCGGGAGAATGGCTGCAGGATAATACGGCTACCAATACGACCGGCTTTTCGGCTTTACCGGCTGGATATTATGACAGCGCTGTCCGCTCTTTCTATTTCTTATTGGGAGATGCTTATTTCTGGACCGCAACATCCGGAAAAACGGCCCATATCCGTTACCTTTGTCCGGTACTTCAGATCGAAGACATGAAAGCGGTTAACGGAGCCAGCATACGATGTGTTAAAGTGGACTAGATATAGCCGATTCAAGGTATTTGACAATTGATATACGGCTGTTGGGTCACTTCTGTCATTCTGAACGATAGTGAAGAACTCTAAATAGGGATTTGGATATTGGATGAAAATTCATTTATTTCTTAAGGTCCTTCACTTCGCTCAGGATAAAAGAAACTCGCTGGCTGAGTTCATCGAAGCCAGCGAGCGGACAAATAAACTCGTCCATAGTCATAGACGTAAGTAGCCGGGTCAATTCTCATAACATATTATCGTTATTTTTGCCTTATGTTAGAAGAAAAATCCGTCGTAAAAGAATTATGGGACCGGCAACAAATTTCACCTTTGGATGTAGATTATAAATTGTGGGAACAAAAGCGGGAAAATATCAGCAATTTTTCCCGCTTTGCTTCCGGATGTATTTTTACCGTGGACGTTTTTAAAGGTATTTATGATTTCGCATCGGATCACTTTTCCCGGATATTCGGATATAATCCGCGATGGATCAAAACCATCAGGGAGCATGGTGATTTGCTGGAAGAAAGGATCCATCCCGATGACCGGCAACAAATCCTGGAATATCAGGTAAAACACGGACAATTTATTTACTCCCTTCCTTCCGCACAGAGGAATGACTACCAACAGATATTCCAATACCGCGTATGTGATGCGAAAAGACGGTATGTGAATGTAATCAGTCGCCAGCAGGTGATACAACAGGACAAGAACAATAAGGCGTGGATCATTATGGGAGTTATGGATATCGCTCCTGACCAGAATTACAGTGGTAAGGTCAGACGTACCGTTATCAATCGCAAAACCGGGGAAATTATCCGGCCCGATCATAATGCGGGATCCGCTGTTACTCTTACATCCAGGGAAAAGGAAATATTGGCGATGATCCGCAGGGGACTCTTAAGTAAGGAGATTGCCGCACGACTGAATGTCAGCATTTATACGATCCATAACCACAGGAAAAATATACTGGCAAAATTAAAAGTCGACAATATGATGGAGGCGGTAAACCAGGTTTCCGTTTTAGGAATACTGGATTAGGGAAGCCATTCCAGGCTGTTTGTCAGCGGGTTTGTTCTACGCCACTCCAACAGCTCCTTATACGATTTTACTTTTCCCGTGAACACGGCATGATAAACCTCAATACCGGGAATGATCATATCTTCAGGCATATCATATTTAATCCGAAGGATCGTTTTGCGTATTTCCGGTGTCAGCCGGCGTATTATGGCATCGGTTACTTTTTCAACAACCCCGTCATATTTTGAACCGCTACGGATATGAATCATATCGAATTTCCAAAGTTCATCATCCTCATCCTTATATAAAGCGTGCCATTCCAGACATTCCTCTTCGGTATCGAGGAGATTCTTATACCGGATATCCTGCAGTACACCTTTTTCCGCCAGTTCTCCCATCACGGAAAAACTATCCGTAATAGATATCTTATCCGAGTAAATATGGAAATCCATATCCCGGTGTATCAATAAACCTGTTTTCAGGGAGCCCACGATATTTACCGTCGAACCTATATTTTCCCATAGCCGGATGAGATGGAGGGTGCTGATAATCTCCCGTGCCTTTCTTTGCCTTTTTTCTGAAATTTCGAGTATGTCCATTGCTTTTATGCCTGTTCAAAAATAGTAAAATATTCCTTAACCTATGGCTATAAATAGCTATTTGATAATCAATGCTATAGATGTAATTTTGCCGGCATTTTGATGACTGTTTACGCAATATATAAAATAAAACATGATATTTAACAAAACGGAAAAAGAGGAAAGGGAATATTTGGAGAAAATAATATCCATAATAAAAAATGCCCTTGAAAACACGGATATTTCAGTCAAAAACCATGTCGATACTTTAAGTGAATATAAAGATTATATATGGTCGAATAAAGATATCGATCCGCATGAGATCCGTTCCATGCGTGAAAGTATCCTCAATCATTACGCATTGGGGGAAAATGTGATTGGCAAAAGTAATCGTTTAAGTAAGATACTGGATATTCCTTATTTCGGACGAATAGATTTCCGGGAGAATGATAAAGAGAGTATTTTACCGGTTTATATCGGGATACACACTTTTCATGATTTCAAAAATAAAGTGAACCTGATCTATGACTGGCGGGCTCCGGTATGCAGCATGTTTTACGATTACGAACCCGGTGAGGCTTCCTATTCTTCTCCGGCGGGTGAAATAAAAGGCGATATTTCCCTGAAGCGGCAATACCGGATCCGTAAAGGTATGATGGAATATATGATTGAAAGTTCTCTGACGATACATGACGATATTCTGCAAAGAGAACTCTCCGCCAATGCGGATGATAAAATGAAAAATATTGTGGCTACTATCCAGCGGGAACAGAATCGGGTGATCCGCAACCAGGAAGCGGACACGCTGGTTATCCAGGGCGTTCCCGGTTCGGGAAAAACATCCATCGCCTTACATCGTATCGCCTATTTACTTTATACTATGAAAGGAACCGTATCTTCCGGAGATATCCTGATCATTTCCCCCAATAAGGTTTTTGCCGATTATATCTCTAATGTATTACCGGAACTGGGTGAGGAAACAATTCCGGGAACCGGTATGGAACAGATCCTTTCCGCAGTATTGGATGATAAATATCAATATCAGGATTTTTTCGAACAGGTAACGACTCTGTTGGATAAACCCGGTCCGGCAGTGATCGACCGGATGAAATTTAAGTCGTCCTGTGATTTTTTATATCTGCTTGACCGGTTTATCATCCATGTGGAGAATCATTACTTCAAAGCTACCGATGTGCAACTGGCCAAATATAAAGCGATAGATCCTAAATTTACCAAATATGTTACCATCACTGCGGAATTTATAGAAACGCAATTCAGGAACTTCAACCGCTATCCTGTCCGGCAACGTTTTGAAGTAATGGCGGATTATATTATTGAAATGGTGGAAATCCGATATCGGTTTACGGTGATTTCCGCCGAACGGAACAGATTGAAAAAAGAGATCAAAAAGATGTTTGGCGGAAATCATGATCTTCAGCTTTACCGGGATTTTTTTGAATGGATCGGGAAACCCGAAATGTTCAGGATGGGGAAAAACCGTACGCTGGAGTACGCGGATCTGGCGCCTTTAGCCTATCTTCACCTGGCCTTGGACGGAAATCAAAACCAATCCCGTATCAAACATCTTTTGATCGATGAAATGCAGGACTATACGCCGGTACAATACAAAGTAATAGAAAAACTTTATCCCTGCCGTAAGACGCTTTTAGGCGATGCCGGACAATCGGTCAACCCATACTGTTCTTCGACGGAAGATATGATTAGAAAAGTTTTGGGGACCGGAGAAGTGATAAAATTATGTAAAAGTTACCGGTCCACCTTTGAGATTACGGGTTTCGCGCAACAAATACGGATTAATAAAGAACTGGAACCGGTCCTCCGGCACGGAGCTCCGCCTCAAATCCAGAAATTTAAAAATGCCGGAGAAGAAATCCGTGGTATCGCCGACCTACTGTCCGCTTACCATAAATCCGGTTATCAATCCCTTGCCATCATCTGCAAAACAGAATCCCTGGCTAAGGAAATGAGTGAAAACCTTAAAAAAACGACAGACAATATTTATTTGATAACCCACCGGAGTTCGGCTTTTGTAAAAGGAATCATGGTCATGTCGGCTCATATGGCCAAAGGACTGGAATTTGACGAGGTTATGATTCCTCAGGTCGATGAAGGTAATTACTCTTCCGAAATTGACCGTAATATGTTGTATGTAGCGATTACCAGGGCAATGCACAAGTTAACCATTACCTATTCCGGGAACAAGAGTCCGTTTATTCCATGACCGTCAGAAAGAGAAAGCTAATAATAGGACAATCGTTTTTCGATATGTAAAAAATAAAAGTGCGGGCTTAATACCCGCACTGGTTAGTTAATATCAGAAATTTGGCTTACGTTTCTTTACTTCATCTACAAGTTTTGACAAAGATTTCTCCTTTTTACGTTTTTCATGTTCCGAAGTGGAGAAATGCCAAACTTCGCGTCGAAGTTTCAGATAACTTTCATAAACCTTAGGATCCAGTGTGCCGTTGCTTACCGCTTCCAAAACGGCACAGCCGGGTTCGTTGACATGTCCGCAATCCTTGAAACGGCACGATTTTTCATAGTCGGAAATATCCAGTACTTCCGCCAGTGAATCAGGATTCTCGATAGCCAGTCCGAATTCCCGCACTCCCGGAGTATCGATTAAGAGTCCCGATCCTTCCATCAATACCATTTCCCGGCGGGTGGAAGTGTGCCGTCCTTTTCCTGTGGAAAGGCTTATTCCGGACGTCAGCAATACCGGCTTTTCACAAAGCGCGTTCACCAGAGAACTTTTTCCCACTCCCGAAGAACCGGCGAATACAACTGTTTCGCCTTCCGATATATATTCCTTTAACGGAAGAATGGTTTCAGGATGATGAATACTCGTAAAAAATACGGGCATTCGACAGGTAATGTGCCGGATCTCTTCTTCGATTTTTTGCCTGTCGAAGTCCAGATCGGCTTTATTGAGTACCAATATGGGATGGATTCTTTCTTCCCGTATCTGAATCATGAAACGTTCCGCTCTGCGAACATTGAAATTATCGTCAAGGCTTTGTACGATAAATGCTTTATCCACATACGAAGCGATGGCCTGTTTATCGGCCACCGTTCCGCTTTTCTTACGATACAATGTCCGTTCGCGGGGTAACATATCCACTATGATCCCTTTATTTTCCTCCAGAGGTTGAAAAATGACCCAATCGCCGGTACAGGGTAATTCAAAATCAGATTTTCCATATATCATGTTTCCCGTTAATTCACAGAGAAACAATCCGTCTTCGGAAATAACCTCATAGCATGTGCGGTGCACGACAGCTATACGACCATGTGTAAGAGTATTATAAGTTGATACTTTTTTAAGTTGGCTTAACTGATCGTTCCAACCGTAATTATGCAGATTGATCATGGTGTGGTCTTTTTTGCGATGAAAAATGTATAGCCGTAAAATTCTTTATACTTGTGGTATAATTCTTCTTCGTAGAATTGAAGCCTGCTGAATTCCTCCGCTGATTTGTTTCCTGCATATTTCTTGAGAAAGATCTCCTGAACGGTCTTTTTTGGAGTAAAATAATGATCGGTCCAGCAGTTTTCAGGGAGAATAAAAGCGGCGACGGGAAGATACCCCGCTTTGTGTATCTTGGCCACCTGATTGGGGATCGTATCCATTTCAGCATAAGCATCCATCCAGAAATTGTGAATCTCTGCGGGTCTTTCGTCTGTAAACCAGGAACTCTCGGAAACGGCAATATAACCTCCTGTTTTCAGGTATTTACGCCACTCATTGAGTCCCCTTTCAAACCCGATGTTGTAAATGGCTCCTTCCGACCAGATCAGGTCTAATTCCCCATACTGAAAAGGAAGGTTATCCATTGATCCGACAATCCCTTTTACTCTGCCGTTCAGGTCAAGCCGTTCTGCATTATGATTTAAGATATCGATAAACCCGGGAAACAGGTCAAGTCCGGTAATCTCTCCCGGCGCGTGCCGGGCCAGAACTATTGTCTGACCGCCCGTACCGCAACCGAGATCGGCGATACGGGATCTGTCGGTAAGGTTATCGATGAAACTCAATGCTTTAAGTGTTACCTCCGGGCTTCCGGGGCCTTGTCGTTCCATGTTGGAAAAAAATTCACAGATTAAATTAAAATCGAATTCGTGAATGGTTTTATTTTCGTTACTCATTGTCTTAATATATTTTGCATACACGGAAAGTATAACAATGGCTTTCATCATTGTATGCGGATTAAAAAACTAAATTAATATAGAAACTGCTCCCGGGGATTTATCCGGGAGTGAACGAATGTACAATCTGTGTCAGAAATACAGATTGTTTACCTTACCAAATCCGATTTATGTGTGGTTTTAAACATATTGCAAAGATACATATAATTTTTGAATTGCCTAATGTGTTGCTAATAAATAAATTATCGCTTCGCCACGAGTGGGTAGGATTGGAGAAAAAGTATCCTTTGATGCTTTTTGTTCAATATCGGCTACCATTATTTACTTTTATTCCGGTTCATCGGTATCTAGGCAGAAAGGGTGTCCTTCGGGATCAAAAAGGGTACGGGAAGTGGTAAAATATTGCTCGGTGGCTGGTACGGCGCCACATTCCAAAGCAAAAGCCACGGCTTTTTCAAGATCATCCACATAGAAATCAAGGTGGAGCATTTGTCCTTGCTTTTCAGGTTTCCACGGCCAGACGGGCGCACGATAATGCTCTACTTCCTGGAATGCGATGACCATGCCTGTGACGGGTGATGTGATCGCGGCCCATCCGTTGCCACGGGGATGTGTCCAGTCCCAATTCAGCAATTTGCTGTAGAACTCAGCCATGGTTCCGGCGTTCCGGCAATCGATCACGATGTTTATCTTTTCTACGACGGGCAGGATTTTTGTAACTTTTCCTTCATTCCTTCTGATACCGTAAATATATTCGTCCAGGAATTTACCGTCTTTGTATAATGTTTTCTCAAGTCGGGCTTCCAATGTAAAACCTGATTTTTCCAAAACCCGTTGGGAAGCTTTGTTATTTCCGAAAGGACTGGCAAAAATGCGGTTTATATCGAAAGTGCGGAATCCGTAATCGACCATTTGCCTGACCGCCTCCGCCATAATTCCTTTTCCCCAAAAAGGTTCGGCGAGCCAATAACCTATTTCGGCATTTTTCCGGTGGATATCGGTTTGCGGAAATACTCCGATGGAGCCTATAGGATGGTTGTTGTCAATGGTGATGGCGAATACTTTCGTGGGATTTTCGGTACAAACCGAAGAGATAAAGGTTTTTCCGTCCTGACGGGTATAAGGATGAGGAAATCCGTCTCTCAGGTTTTGTGCGATATGAGGATTATTGGCGTATTCAATCAGGATATCCAGGTCATTCTTAGACCAGGGCCGTAAAGTGATATTCATTACAATTCGCTGTTATTTTTATATAATGTCAGATTTTTAAGTGGAGTATAACCGAATATCAGATACTACCGGTTTCCCATGAATATTCCGTCTATTTTTCCGGATTCTTCTATTCTTTTATCGCCGGTTTATATTCGTCACCCATTTCCCTTTCGGAGTAAATATATACGATATTACCGATGGGATCCTGTACGCTGAAGGCGCGGTCTCCCCAAGTATGGTCCGTAATCTCTTCCAAAAAGAGAATTCCGCTTTTTTTCAATTCACGATAATATTCGTCCACGTCCCCGGTCAATAAATTAAGGGTCACGCCGCCGGTAAAGTTATTCCTTGTTATTTTTTCAGAAGACTGGAAAGAGATAAATATTGGGGAATTTTTATCACTTTCCAGTCTGACCGTCACGTACCATCCGGCGTCGAAAACCATTTTAGCGTGGAAATATTTTATATAATAATCCACGCATTCGGTTATTTTATCCGTATGGAAGGTAACGGATAAATCCTTAAATTTCATGATTTAGTTTTATGCCACCTTTTCAGGGTAGGAAAATATTCCCTCATTTGTTCCCTGGCTTCCTCTTCGGTTACTTTTTGTTCCGCGTCCCGGTTATATACATCCAGATAATGAAGGTTGTGTTCGATCATTTCCTCCATGGTGATATTATGGGCGAAACCTCCGTTTTTAAAACAATAATTACAATATTCTTCATTGATGGTCTGGTCTTGATTGGTGCCGAAATCTTCCTCGGCATTCATCGGCATACCACAGCTTTGACAAATTTTTTGATCTTCCATAATTTTTTTATTTAAAACAACTTTTTCCGATAATTGTTGTGCGGTATTTTCCTGTATCGAATCACAAAGATAAAGAATTTAACATCTCTAAATACTCTTTCAATAGTTCGACGGACGGTAAATTCTGATCCTCCGTAAGATTATCTTATTCCTTATCTTCGGTTATGGTTAAAATATAACCGTTATTGTCGAAAACAGCAAATTCGTCGGCACCGTAAAATGTTTGATGGATACCATTGGCTATAAAGGCGGTATCTTTCAGTTTTTCATATAACGGTTTCATGTTTTTAATTTTCACATAGAAAGTGAGGGTGCCCATTGGAGCACGTTCTTTCAAAGCCGGATATTCGTTCCTTAGGCTTTCTATCTCCTGGAACATAATCACGGCATTACCGTTGGCAACCATCGCCCATTCCAGTTTCCCGCTTTCGGGATTGCTTAATACAAGATTGAATCCGAGTATTTCAGTATAGAACTTTACGGTTTCGTTCACGTCCGTTACCCCTACATTAGGTGATAATGAAACATATTCCATGTGATTATTCATATTTCATGATTTTAGATTAAAGCAAAAGTAGTCTATTCCGGAATATGAACCGTGTAAAAATCCGACTTTTATTTTTCCATTAAAATATGAAAACATACCTTTCGTCATCCTGAACGTAGTGAAGGATCTATATTGTATTGGTAGATTCTTCGTTACACTCAGAATGACAAAAAGTATTCATATGACTTAAAGCATTTATCAGTTTTATATATCATAGTAGATATGGATTGCCAATAACGATGATAGCGGATATTTGAGCCTTAATTTTCATTAAGGTAATCAATAAGAGTTTTGATGCCGAGCGCGCATTCCGCTACCCGTTTATAGTTCACGATTTCCAGGTTATCTTTCGGGGTATGGGTAATCTCCTGGTTTTCCATATTCCGGATAAACCAGTCCGAACTTACCGCGATCGCCGGGCATCCGTTTTGCAGGAAAATACTGTGATCTCCCTGATACCATGGTAATCCTTCCACAATGTCCGGATATTCTTCAATTACCTGTTTCACGCTCTTGTCTATATCTTCGGGAAGTTGAAAACTGGAGAAACAGGAAGGCCCGTCTTTGTATCCTGCACCGTCAATGTTAATATTCAGCAGTATTTTATCAAAATTATGCATATTTTGTTGAATATATTTCATTTGTCCGGGTACGGCGTAATAATCTTCCCCGTTAAAAGCAATCAGTTCCACGGGATATTTTCCCGCATAATCTTTCAGCAGGTCGGCCAGCAGCAATAATACCGTTACTCCGGTAGCGTTATCGATGGCACCTGGAGTTCCAATTTTCGCATCGATATGCGCCGTAACGGCGATACGTTTCGGAGAAGTTCCTTCTTTCCTGGCGATCTCGTTAAAAGCGATTGCCGGTATCCGTGATGCTTTTGATTCCAGCGAAATAGTTTGTCCTACGCATCCGAGTAATTTTTCTCCTTCAGTATCTTTCATATAAACCGACGGAATGTCGAAATCGCCGTCTTCAAAGAGCGGGAACGGATATACGCCGCCTGCAGCCGCCGGGTTGTGCCCCGTGGCGCATATGATCGCTTTGGGTTTACCTTTTTCAAGTAAAGCTATGATTTTACAGTGTTCTTCGGGATTATAAAAGATGAAATTCTTAGGCATGATCTGTTCGGAAGCGATGGCTCCGTGAAGCAATACTAATTTACCGGTGATATCGCTTTTTTCCAGTTTCTCCGGTGTATCTACAGCCACCAGTTCGCCTTCACCCAAGAATCCCAAAGAATAATGGGAAGAAAATACTTCGAATGTTTGCGTACCACAGGTTAATTTTGCTCCGTCTCCTTTCCAGTCCATCACGGAAAGCGGGGTTTCTTCCACTTTCCAGCCGGCATGACTAAAGTATTCCTTTACATAGGCGGTAGCTCTAAGATTGCCCGGACCGCCTACCCGGCGTTCCGGTATTTCCGAACATAAGGTTTGCAAATGTTTTTCTGCCTTTTTGATTAATGATAAAGTGTCCATATTTTCTTTTTAGGTGTTAATATTTCTTAATTTTACCCTTCATTATTGAGTTTACCTTATCTAAATAAGGAGTACAAAAATAAAATCCCCCGCAGAGAAAAAATTGTAAAAAATGGACATTCTTATGATTTAGAAAAAAATGATTTTCTTACAGCGAAAAACTGGTCAGGGAAGTAATTCCGAAGGAGTGAATTGGCCTAATTGACAGAAATCTTTATGAAGGTGGGAACGGTCGTGATATCCGCAACAGGAGGCCACGGTGTCGAACGGCGCTTGGGGATGTGACTTCAGGAAGTGACGGGCATATTGGAACCGGACAACCTTACTGAAATATTTGGGTGTGATACCGACGGCGGATTTAAACTTGCGTTCAAATTGTCTTTCGCTCAGGCACGCTTCTTGCGCTAATTTCCGCATAGACATTGACCCGTGGCTGTTCTTTACCAGTGAAGCGGCATGCAAAATCCGGTTGTCCGGTATAAAACATTGACCCAACTTTGCTGTCAGATAACGGTCGATGTGGTGTAATCGCCGGGTTAAATCTTTATCAGGAAGAGAATCATAGAAATATGAATCGAAAAGGGTATCCGCAAAATCCAACGGAATACGCTTATCGGTAATTTCGTCCACCGGCATCCGGGTAAAAGCGGTAATTCCGCCGGGACGGAAACGAATACCCATCATCTGGACCTGTCCCGGCTGATGATGGATCTGAAGGACAGTGGTCATAGTGCCTATTATTCGGGGCTCTTCCGGGACAACTTTTCCGTTTGTTTGATCGCCTGAGAAGTTAAAAATGATATCCACACAACCATCGGGCAGAATCCGTTGTGAAACCGGATCTTTCAGGAAGCCGTCGCTTACCCAGTAGGTGTCTATAAGATGCTGCAACCGTATATCTGCAGGATACTCAATATACATCTGATATGGATTTGGATACTATATTACCGGATGAAATTGGTGGATTGCCGGATTTCCGGTTCGGGACGTGGCGCTGTTCCGGAGTGCAGGTTCCTTAACATCCAGGCCATATTCCTTCCCAAAGTCCGCATGGTTTGCAAACCTTCCGCATCCTGTGACGCTTCGCCCGGCATAAGGCCGTGGACACTGTTCCAGTATTGGGAAGCCACCACCGGCATATTGGAAATGGTAAAATATTTGTTCAGCCTGTCGAAAGCAGCACTCGCGCCGCCTCTCCGGCATACCGCTACCGATGCTCCCGGCTTATACTGTAATAAATCACCGCAGGAATAAAATATCCGGTCCAGGAGAGCGCATAACGATCCGTTTGGTCCGGCATAATAAACCGGAGTACCGATGATGATTCCGTCCGCTTTCCGCAGGCTTTCCCTTAAATTGTTATAGGGTTCGTCCTGGAATATACATCTTCCCAGTTCAAAGCATTTGTAGCAGGCGATACAACCTTGTACCGCCTTGTTGCCGATATGGAAAATCTCGGTTTGGATGTTTTCTTTTTCCAGCGTCTCCGCTACTTCTGACAAAGCGGTAAAAGTATTCCCTTTGCTGTGGGGGCTTCCATTAATTAAGAGTATATTCATCTTATTTTCTTTTTTACAAATATAACAAAAGACTTCCGAAAATAGACAAAATTTAAGTAAACTTAATAAGTAATGGTAAATAGCATGCTGGCTTTATATGGTCCTCATATTTTCTTTCTCAAATTCCAACAATTTCTTTTTTCTCCATATCCCACCGCCATAACCCGTAAGTGTTCCGTCAGTACCGATAACCCTGTGGCAAGGCAGGATTATGGAGATTTTATTTTTTCCATTGGCATTGGCCACAGCCCTTACGGCAGTGGGTTTGCCTAAAAGTTCAGCTTGTTTTGCGTAGGTGGTTGTCGAGCCATAAGGAATTTGCACTAAAGACAGCCATACCTTTTTTTGAAATTTCGTACCGGCTAAATCCAATGGAATGTCAAAATTTTTCCGTTCCCCATTAAAGTACTCCTCTAACTGCTTCCTGAGTGTATCAAAGTGAGGATTTTCACCCTGAACGAGCGGGGCTTTAAACTCCTCACTCAGTTGCCGGAATTCTAAATCAATCAATTTGTAATCTGAAAACTCAAACATACAGATTCCTTTTTCGGTCGCGGCTGCTACCATCAATCCCAGGTCTGTTTCGATATAGGTAACATTGACAATACGTTTGTTTTTACTATTCTGCGGAGAAGATCCTATGACGGTTTTGAACATATTTCCGAATCCGCTTAAGGAATCGTACCCCGAATCGTATGCTACATTCGTTATATTTTGTTCGGATTGTATCCGCTGAAAGGCAGTATTAGCCCGATACATTCTCTGGTAGGTATGGAAAGTTTGCTTATAGTTTTTCAGAAACCATCTGCGAACCTGATTGGGTTCAAGTCCCATTTCCTTTAGTTTGGTATCCGTAATTTTAATCGAAGGATTTTCTTCCAGATACTTCAATAACTGCTTGATACCGTCAGGAGGATTTCCTAGTTTCTCCAAAGGTTTGCAAATTTTGCACGGTCTGTAACCATTCTCCATAGCATCCTGTGTTGAACGGAAAAACTCGATATTTTCCGGTTTGGGCTTTGCCGGACAGGTGGGACGACAGAATATTCCGGTCGTTTTTACTGCGACTATAAACACTCCTTCAAAAGAACTGTCCCTTTCCATTAATGCCTTATAAAATATCTCTCTTTCAGTTTCCATACATTTTATTTTAATCGTTACGGAATCACATACGGTCGCTGTCTCATCCGGAAAGCCACTGTTCGATAATTTTCCTGATAACCTTTTAAAAACTACATTTATTTTTCCGTACACCTATTTGTGAGGTGAAATATTTCAATGGCAAAGTTAATATTCTATGAGCTTTCTCACAACCGAAAAATTGACAATGTCATTGATTTTAAATTTTAAACATCATTATCAATCCAATAAGTAATCCGTTGGATACAAACTTCCTGCAATCAATAAATATTATTTTATAGAAAACTAATATACGCTGCTGCCTGTTCTATATGAATAAACGAAAATTATTTAATTATGAGCAGAGAAGTATTTATTAATCTCCCGGTTAAAAATCTTGCACGTTCGGTAGAGTTTTATACCAAAATCGGATTTGAGTTTAACCGGGATTTTACCGACGAGAAGGCCACCATGATGATAGTAAATGATAAAGCATCAGTCATGTTACTTGCTGCAGAGTTTTTCCAATCATTTACAAAGAAGCCCATTGGGAATGCGGAGGAATCACCCAAAGTAATTGTGGCTTTATCAGCCGATAGCAAGGAAGAGGTAAATAATCAGGCTGATAAAATAGAAAAAGCAGGAGGGAAAATTGTCGATAAATTCACCGAACCTTCAGAAATGTACGGCATACGTTTCGAAGATCCCGATGCGCATCTGTGGGAAATATTCTTTATGGATATGAAAGGTATGCAGTCTTAATATGTTTAATAACAAAAGGAAGAGGAATAATGAAAAATATAGAGCCCTATTTGATTTTTGATGGTAATTGCGAAGAAGCCTTTACTTTCTATGAATTCGTATTTAATGTGAAAAGAAGATTCATATCCAGGTATAAAGATTTACCCGATGCGGAAAAAGCCAATATTCCTCCGGCCGATATGAACAAAATCCTCCATACACTTTTGCCTGTAAGCGAAAAAGTCTATATAATGGGATCGGATTCGCCTGTAAACCGGAAGATAACATTTGGAGATAATGTTTCTCTTACCCTGAATGCTGAAAGTGAAGAGGAAGCAAAATATTTATTCGAAAAACTCTCGGAAGAAGGAAATGTAACCATGCCGCTTCAAAAAACGTTTTGGGCGGAATTGTATGCCATGATTACGGATAAATTTGGTATCCACTGGATGATTAATTATATTCCGGGACAATAATGAGGATATCCAATGTATGCAACAACCCAGGGAAAAATTTCATCAATACTTTGATATTGAAGAATTCTTGATAGGAGGCTGGTTAATTTTCGACAAAGTAGAATCGGCAGCATTCCGAAAGCCTGTACAATTTCATCAGACGGTTTTATATTGCGGATTTCCGGTCTTATAATACCTAATGTTAATCCGGGTAAACCTGATATGGAAGGATTTGTTATATTTGAAATTAATTTTATGATATGATAATCAGTGCCAGCCGCAGGACGGATATTCCGGCTTTTTATTCAAAGTGGTTTTTCAACAGGATTAAAGAACAGTATGTATTGGTCCCTAATCCCTACAATCCTAAAATGATCAGTAAAATCAGCCTGAAACCTGATGTTGTGGATTGTATTGTTTTCTGGACTAAAAATCCGGTTCCGATACTGGATAAGCTGGATATGTTAAGGGATTATCATTATTATTTCCAGTTTACGTTAAATCCTTATGGACGGGATATCGAAAATAACCTGCCTTCAGTGAAAGAAAGAATCGGGATATTTAAATGTCTTTCCGACAAGATAGGTAAGGAAAAAGTGATCTGGCGCTACGACCCTATACTGACCAACAAAAAGTATGATGTGGTTTTTCACCGGGAAGCCTTCGCAGAAATAGCGGAAGGTTTGAAAGACCATACGGAAAAGTGCATGCTGGGATTTATCGACCATTACCGTCATATTAAGTCTACAGTTGTACGTCTGGATATCAATCCGTTAGAGACAGATGAAATCGAGGAGATGGCTGTTTCTTTTAAGTCAACCATTGATAAATATCCGATAGAACTGGATACCTGTACGATAAAAGTGGATTTAACTCATCTCGGAATACCGGGCGGTTTGTGCGTGGATAAAAAACTGATTGAGCGGATTACCGGATATAATATTTCTGCGAAAAAAGACAAGAATCAACGGGATATTTGTAATTGCATTGAAAGCATCGATATCGGAACTTACGAAAGTTGCCTCAACGGATGTGTCTATTGTTATGCTATCAAGGGAAATTATCTCACCGCTAAATCCAATATGGGAAAACATGATCCGGCTTCACCACTGCTCATAGGACATGTATCGGAAGATGACATCATTAAAGAACGCCCGGTTAAAAGTCTGAGAAACGATCAATTCACCATATTTTAAAATAGCACCTTAAAATAATGCTTATTTCTTTTTTCCCGGATATGGTTTTCCGATACGGAATTTCTATTTTAGCGGCATTACGATACGGGTGATCTGTTCCGCTTCGGGGGTTTCCGGACCGGTGTAATAGTGTTCGATACTGGTGCCGGTAGGTTCATATCCCTTTTGCCGGATCCATTCGGCCATTTCCCGGTATAGGTGAGCCAAAGCGTCGTAACTGCCCTGATGAAGACAGGCGATCATCTTCCTTGCTGGAATGGTTACGGACCGGATGTCGCCTTTTCCCGGAAGAGATCGGAGAGTGTAAAATGTTATGATCAATCCGATATTATCATCAGTCATTTCCTCGTAAGCCGGGTACTCCACACTGGGAATATCCGTCGGAAGTTCTCCGAGTTCTTCCATATAAGAGCCTATCCTCTGAAAGCCTTCGCCGATCAGTCGGCTGAAATTGTTGATACTCCCACGCTTTTCAAGAATAAGGGCCGGCTGTGCCGGCTGTTGTAATAACATAATATCTGTTAATTTTGCCATATTTTGTTTTTATGATAAGGATAAGTTTATAACTGGCAGGCCGGACAGTAATAAATGGTCCCGCCAAGGAAATTTTCTTTCACGATTTCGCCTCCGCAAACAGGGCAGGGATTTTTCCAGGTTTTGGCGGATAAAATAGTTTTATAAACCCCGTTATTACCTAAGAGATCTTTCTGGGTATCCCGTCCGTTTAGATCGGTCATTTCCTGTAAGGTAGTTTTTAAAGAACGGAAAAGCACCGATCTGTCCTTTTCGGAAAAAGTGGATATTTTCCGTTTAGGATGGATCCGGGCATTGAACAGAATATCCTGCAATACGCCGTTCCCGACACCGGGGATACGCTGTTCGGTGGCGAGCAATGCTTTGGCCGACAGATCTTTTTTGGTTCCGGTAAAGAGTTTTCGAAAAATTTCTTCAGTATAGTTCCCGCTCAGCGGAGAGATACCGGAGGCGCTCAACGTGTGGTATTTTTCTTCGATGATTCCGTCGGGGTATACACCGATGGAACCGTACATAGCAACCGTGAATACCAGAAAAGATTCATCTTCAAAAGTAATCAGTAACTGATAATGAGCCGGGATTGTATCGCCCGGATTTCCATATTTCATATTAGTACCGTCGCCAATACTTAATATTGTTCCTCCGGTAAAAACAAGATCGACAAATATACCGTATCCTTTCGCCGATTCGATGGTCTTTCCCCTGAGTTGCGTATCATATTCCAACGGATCATCATGAAAAAAAGTAAACCGGTGTAATTTGGTGGCATTAAAGACATGAACGACTTTTTTACCGGCGAGTATTTCGTTTGACTGCCTGGCTAATGTCAGGGCTTCTGGTAATTCTATCATAATCTCGGTTTTAGTATTTTTTATCAACGGGAATATATATCTCCGTAAGTAATGCTGCCGGTTCTGTGTTTTTCGGATTGTTCATGTAATGTTCGAAACTCATGGGTGACCGTCGCATATAATTACTTTGGGGAAGCCACTGCTGATGGATATACCGGTACAATTCAGGCAGGAAAGAATAGTTTCCGCTGTGCCTGAAAACCGCAAATAATCCTCCCGGAATTTCTATTTCACTGAATCCGCCTTTAACTCCGGATTCTCCTTCTGTTAAAGTCCCTAAATAAAAGCGGCATTTTTCCGGTGGGGTGATCAGCGGATTATCCATACTGATACTTATATATTGTGGTTTTTCGTCGTGGTTTCCGTATTTTTCCCGGTAACGGACGATTTTGTGCCACACTGCCCGGTAGTGGTCTTTATTGAGATAGGCATTTTCTACCGGATAACAAAGCGCCCTGAAGGCAGGCAAACGCCTTACCTGAGGAATAGTCAGAGGGAGGTAAGACCATGGCTCGTTTGTTTTTGAATAATATTGATAACGTTTCCGGTAATCCGTCATGGAAAGACCGAAATGATTTTTGAAAGCTTTGGATAGACTGTGTTTTGTCTGGTAATTGGTCTGTTTCAGGATATCAATTATTGACAGGGAAGTGAATAAAAGATGATGAGCCACATATTCCAGCCGCAGCCGCTGGATATAACTTCCGATATTTTCTCCGGTAATATCCTTGAAGATTTTACGGAAATGATAAAGGGAAAGATGTGCGGTTTCGCACAAATGGAGAGGATTGATCGGGGAGAAAAGGTTTTGACTGATATAATTTTTGATCTTTCTTACCGCTTCCTGATGAACATTACGCGTAGTGAGCTTTTGCTTCCAGCGTTTTAAAGTGGGGAGTCTTTTATTCAATAAAGTCCGTAATTCCGACGGGGTATATTTAGTCCCGGCATATTCATTATACTTGCCGGTATATTTCACCCAAATATCAACCATTTCTTCCATGGGAATATCCACTACGTATTTCCCGTCTTTCAGGCAATAGTAGCAATATTCATGGCTCGGGGTATGATCTGCATTGGTTCCCAGGTATTCTTCCACATCGAACCGGAGAGGCATACCGCAACTCTGGCAATAATCGCTGTTATAGATTTCATAATTCATTGTACTACAAAAATACAATGACTATTCCGGATGGAGTTGTCCAAAATAGTTTTTTTATCGGGTAATATTGGAATTGGTTCAGAAAATTCTGAAAACAGGAAAAGGCCTTTTAATTTACATATTCGAAAGCGCCGATGTCATATCCGTTTCCCTGCGGACGGGGAGTTCCTTTAAAGTCTATACGCGGTGCTCCGTTTGCGATTCCCCTGTCGATAGCCGGCGAAGTTCTTTTCAACTCGAAATTACCTTCGTTAATATTTACGAATTGGGGATCTTCCAGGACTGGATTAATTCCGAAATCACCGGTTTGCAAGGAACCGTAACTGAGGTTGTTTTCAATAATTACCTCCGACACATCGATCCCGACACCTTCTTTGATCTTAATGGGGATCCAGTTATTGACTGAAATGTTATTACGGATCACAATATTTTTGATAGACGGCATATTCACATAAATACCTTGTTGTGCCCGGCCATACACCGTATTATTATAGATATAAATGTCTTCCAGGTGTCCTATGTGCGTACTGTTGTCATCCGTGTGGTCAGCCACCTTAATACCGGAGCCCTGTCCTTTATTCAGGTCGTAGATGAGGTTATTGTAGACGTGGATATCGCGGCAGACATTACCCATTTCCGAAGCAATAGATATGCCTATGGTAAAAGGATTAACAATCTTATTCTGGTAAACATGGATATTATATTGTCCGTCATTAACGGGCTTATCTGCATATCCCGCGTCCAGGTAAATGGCCGCGCTCAGCCCTGAGTTCACGATTTCGTTGTGGTGGATGGAACCGTTCCTGCATCCTGATTTTACATCGATACTTTCTTTCAACACATTGGTTACTTTATTGTATGCTATTTCAAATTTATCCACTGTACGTAAGGATATCGCTTCACGACTGTATTGCGAGCAGTTATCCACCCAATTGCGTAGTACTTTTATGTTTTCAGTCCCGATAAAGTCGGCGCCGAAACAAATTCCCGGGGCGATACAATTTTTTACGGTACACTTCTCAATGACGATATTGGAAGATCCGTTCTTTCCGTAAATTCCGCAGGACTTTGAATTCCGGATGGTGATCCCTTCGATTTTAAAATAGTGTGCATCTTCAAAACGGATCAGCGCCTGGTCGGGTATAAGAAGTTCTATGCCGGTTCCGTCGATGATCACCTCGTCGTCCGGATAGGAACGCAGCGTAATATATTTTTCAGGTGTGCCGGAATTCGTGATGGCAATCTTTTCCGGGTATTTTCCTTCCATGATACAAATAATATTGCCGGGTTCTGCCTGTTGCACGGCTTTTTGGATGGTTCTGAAAGGTTTTTCAAAAGTGCCTGGATTTTGGTCATGTCCGTCTATAGCTACATAATAATCATATCCTAACGGTTCTTTATCCGTATTTTCCTTCTTTTTGCATCCTTCCAGAAAAAATATCGATAACAACAAAAGGAATATGGTCTTTTTCATAATTTGGATAGTAGTAAATTTCTGGTTAGAAAATTTATTCCCAACAAAGATAGAGTTTTTTTGGATTTCCCCTCTCTGATTTTATATCATACCTGGAGTTCCTGACCTACTTTTAAGTGGATTCAATCAACGGAGATGAGATCTTCTCATATTGTCATCCTGAGCGGAAGCGAAGGATCTAAAAGTATAATGAGGGAGATAACACCCGCTCCCTGAGCTGGTCGGCTTCATATTATCAAAATCTAAGAACCTTTGGCTAAACTGCAAAAACTTGTCGCTGATGCTCCTTAAACAGTTTGCAGTTTTTTACGCCAAAGAACCTTCATTTTTCACGCATTAAAATTTAAAGTGACCACTTCAGCATCGGGGAAGTCGAGTTCTATATTTTTCAACAGTTAATGCGTGAGGAAGGCAAAAGGAGAGGCCGCAGCGTGTGAATGCAAAATTCTTACAGGACGGAAAGGATGCGAACGTGAGTGAGCATATAGCAAAAAGAAGATTTTCCGGAAGATGTGCGGGCCTTCTTTTTGCGTCTGCCTTTCCGGGCTGGTTAGAGATTTTGCAGAGAGGGGAGCATTCTTTTGCCTTGATTTTTTTGATACTTTTTTCATCAAGGAAAAAAGTATGGAATATTCTTAAACTATTGTTTTGGATATTAAGATACATAAATTTGTCATCCATTGCCGAAACTGTTGAATCAATGAATTATGGCTTCCTCGTGTTTTCATCCTTCGCTTCGCTCAGCATCTTATTCCAATAATCATAAATTCTTATTTTGCCATTTGTTCCGCTTCAGATATAGCAGGGAAAGAATAAGCAATACCATAACGTAAAGTTGTTCCGCTGTCCAGTATACCGCGAGCGGAATCTGAGAAATCCGGGACAGGATGGAAAGATAAATCAGATAAACCACAATATTGATCATCTGGAAGATAAAGGCTGTTTTAGTGTTTCCGGTTCCGATCACCGTATTACAATAGATGTATGCCGGAACGGAAAGAATGAAGGTGGACAGCATGACGCAGAAAGGATAAAATGCCGTCCGGATAACCTCCGGATCAGGTGTGAACAGCCGTAGAATATTTTCCGAAAAAATCAATGCCAGCAATATCAGCGGGATGCCGATGGCGTAATTGAGCCTGATAACCCTGCGGCATGCCGGCATCACTTTTTCAGGCTGCCCGGCGCCGATCAGGGTACTGACTAATGAGATCGTGGTTGTGGCAAATGAGTTGACGATCACAAAAAAAATCATGGAGATACTTCTTACGATATTGGCGGCTGCCAATTCGAGTTCCCCTAAATGTTCGATCACGACGAAAAAGAGAAACCACGGCGCGATGGAAAAAAACGACCTGATCATCGTCCAGACGGATATGCTTAAAAGACGGAGCGACAACCTGAAGTCGAATATAAACCGTAATCCGTATCTTTTTTTGTCTACCTGCAGCCACATATAGATGATCAGGAACACCAGGCCTGCCAGTCCGGCCAGCGATGATCCGATTGCGGCTCCGCTGATCCCCAGCCGGGGAAATCCGCCTTTTCCGAAGATCAGTAAATAATTGAAAAGGATATTACAAATGACCATAATGATTGAATTGACCGTAAGCACTTTCGTATTGGTCGTCCCGATAAAAAAAGCCCGGATAGCCAGCAACGGAAAGGCAAAAAGATAACTGTAGTCCCTCCATTCGATATATCGCATCGCAGACCGGTAAACATTATCCGAGGAAATAAACAACCGTAATAATGCGGGTGAAAATAATTTGGACAACAGGAAAACGACAACGGCGAAAAACGATAAAAAAATAAGGGCCTGATAGAATACTTTACCAATGTCCGTAAGCTTTCCTTCACCGTTACGCCTCGCGATCACAACCTGGGCGCCGAGGCTGAACCCGAAACCGAGCATATAAACGGCGGTATAATACATCGTGGCCAAAGCCGATGCCCCCAGATCGGTTTGACTGACGTGTCCCAGGAAAACAGAATCCGTCAGGTTGATTAATTGTTCCATTAACAGGCTCACCATGATGGGCAGGTTGATAAGCCAGATTTTTTTATATGTATAATTCATTTTAATAAAAGGCATATGATGCGGCACTGTGATAAGTGCGGCATGAATCGTTAATAAATAGATTGATTACTCTGTAAAGGAATAGGCACACCGATCAGTACCGGAGAGAGGTTCCCCGGCATGCCTCAGGCAGGATAGCTAAATACAGAGTTGCCATTTCATAATAAAACTCTAATGAATTACTGCTGCAAAGATAATCATTATCGGAATAAAACCTCCGTATCCGAATATCGGATCGGATAACATTGAGTCCCCATGTAATACAGGAAAAATATTTTAAAGTATTAATCAGATTTATTAAAAAAATATGGAATAATGTCTTTTAATTATAATTATTATTAGTTTTACAGCGACAAAGATTATGGGCCTGTATTCATGATGGGATAGGCCATAATTTAACCATGAAATTCTATGATTATATAATGCTGAATATGAGACTGTTTTTTTGTATTTTATTTTTGATGGCGATCACTCCGAATCTGTTGGCCGCAGGTAATGATGATTTTGAAAAACAGGTACGCGAGGCAGTACGAAATCAAATGGAAAAATATCCGGAATCGACACTCAAGGACATTTATAAAAACTTCTTTCAGGACAGGTTCGGGCCCGGACATCTTATTCAGGATACGGCTGCCGCGGGTCGTTATCTCCGTCGGGAACTGGATGCTTATCAGGAAATAACGGGGGAAACCGCTGAACCGGCCGGATGGCAACACAATTTCTACCGGGTAAATCTGTCGGTCGTTAAAAACGGGCTTATTCCTGCGAAACTCCTGTTGGATGCGTTGATAAGAAGCGCTAACGAAGCGGAGAAAGTTTCTATGGATGAATGGAAAAAAGAATGGTCCCGGATTGAAGCCGTCATCAGATCGATGGACCTATCGTTACCGGATTATGAAGCAGACCTGGAGGAGATCAATAAAAAGCTGCAGGAAGGTATCTATGTAGGTCATCACAGCAAAGCTTATAACGACGCTTATGCTCCCCATTACCGGATCATAAGCCGGAAAATATATGAGGAAGAGTTACTTCCGCTATTAAAATAATATCATAACATTTAAAAAGGAAAATATGAAAAAATCGATCATTTTATCGCTTATTGTCATGCTTGGAAGTGCCCTGGTCGCTACTTCCTGCAATTCAAACAAGAGTAAAGCGATGCCGAATGAATCCCGGGAAAACGTCAGCGGCGGTGAAGCTACCGTTTATTTTATCAAAGAAATTACACCGCAAAACCTGATTAAGATTTATGAGGCGCTCGGACGGGAGGCCCATGGTAAAGTTGCGGTTAAGATGAGCATGGGAGAACCCGGCGGGAACAATTACCTTAAGCCTGAACTTATCGGGGATCTGGTAAGATTGGTTAACGGCACTATTATCGATGCCAATACGGCTTACGGTGGAAACCGCGCGACTACCGAACTGCATCTGAAAGCGGCCGAGGATCACGGTTTCATGGCGTTAGCTCCGGTGGATATTCTCGATTCAGAAGGAGAAATCGATCTTCCCGTTAAGGGCGGTAAACATCTTACCCGTGATATTGTAGGTTCACACTTTCCGAATTATGACTTTGTGATTAATTTGTCCCACTTCAAAGGGCATGGTATGGCCGGTTTCGGAGGCGCTCTCAAAAATATGTCGATCGGCATCGCTTCTTCGAAGGGAAAGACCCTGATTCACTCAGCCGGAAAAAGTACGGAAGAATGGGGAGAACCGGCCCAGAACGATTTCCTCGAAGCTATGGCTGAAGCCGCGAAAGCTATTGCCGACTATTCCGGGGATAATATTATTTATATCAGTGTGATGAACAACCTTTCGGTGGATTGTGACTGTTCAGATAATCCCGCTGACCCCGAAATGCGCGATATCGGAATCCTGGCTTCCCTCGATCCGGTGGCTTTGGATAAAGCCTGTGTGGACCAGGTATATGCGTCCAATGACCACGGAAAAATCCATCTCATCGAACGCATGGAATCCCGCAATGGTATCCATATCGTCAATTATGCCGAACAGCTCGGAATGGGTACTACAAAATATAAGCTGATAACGCTGGATTAAGGAAAGAGGCTTTTAACATTTATTACGGACGGACACGGAGTTATCGAAGTATGCTTTCCATAAAATAATGAGATTGAAAATTAATGGAACAGAAATTTCAAAAATAAGTTTTGGCGGTACTGACCCTGAGAAGGATGATCTTGCCGGCAAAGTAATCAATGGTCAAAAAACGGCTACATCTTCCTTAGAGGAATATTATTTTCTCGGTTTAAAAAAGCGGAGTAAAGTCGGAGATTATTTTTCCGTACTGGATAGTTCCGGTAAAGAAGTAGCGTTAGTCAGGATCGAAAAGATCAGGAATATACAATTCGGTAATGTTACGGAGAAATTTGCCGTGGAGGAAGGAGATGGCAGTCTGGAAAACTGGAAAGCGATCCATCAGCCTTATTATTCGGGATTATTGCAAAAAATCGGGAAAGAACTGAATGATGAGACGATATTGGTCTGTGAGTGGTTTAAAGTGATTGAAACCTGAGTCCAGGCTTATTATTTCTCTCCGTAGAGAAAATATTTTTTCATTGGCTCTACAATGTCGTTTCCGGCTCCTTTCTGATGGCATAAGCTTTCGTAAATTTGCGGGAAGCAATTAGATAAACGATTCCCCGGAAACTTCTCGCGTTTTGCGGACATACTTTAATACATCCCGCGCATGCAATACATAATGATTTGTCAGTCCTTCGGGGAGTTTTGATGTCAATAGCCTGAACGGGACATTTCTGTACACATTTTCCACAACCGTTACATTTACGGTCGCCTTTTGGAACCAAAGGTATCGGGTTAGGTATTTTATACGGAAAATTACCTTTTACCTCTATATTGGGAAAAAGTGTCGGGTTATCAAATTCGGCCACTTTATTTACGCTTTCCCTCCCGAAATTCCGGGCTTTATCCAGATCTTCCCGGTCAGGACGGCCCAGGGCAGTTCGCGGAAAAATGGAGTGTTGTCCTATAAACACTCCCGCCGAGATAATGGAAAATCCGTTTCCGGATACAACGTTATACAATTCCAATAAGGCATCGTCGTAATCCCGGTTTCCATATACGCATACAATGATCGCGGGAGTGTGGTTGCCCTTAAATTTGTTAAGGGAATTTACCGAAATCGCGGGGATACGGCCCGCGTAAACCGGTAAACCGAAAATCACCAGATCATCTTTGTCAAAATTTAATTCAGGTTCCTGTCCTTTGGTAATGTCAAATTTGTGAATATTATCCATGCCGGTACCTTCGGCAATGGCCTCCACTATTTTTTGGGTAGTATTTGTCGCACTGAAATATACGATAGCTGACTTTTTAATTTCCATATAGTTCTTTCTTAAAATCCGGATTGCAAATATACACAATCTGTTACCGGTATTTGAAATTAATTATCACTATGATTTCAATGTAAGCTATTATTTATATTTTTGGATACATATTAACGGCCCGTAATCTTCAGGTTATGAAACTTACTTTTTTTAAAATGGCGTGTTTTTTTCTTGCTGTCCTGTTCTTTAATTCCTGTTCGGGGAATTTAACCGGAAAAGAACAAAAAACAATTGAAAAATATACCAAGCAGGAACCGCACGATGATATGCTTTTCGGCGAATGGATGAATGATAAAACGTTTACCCATCAAAAGAAAACGGCCCAAATCGCCATCTCTTTCGGAGAAGACGGAAAAATTAACGAAAGGATGTTTGTCGAAGGAGAACCTTTCAATGACTGGCATCTGCTGTATTATTATTATACCGGGGACGGAAAGATATATACGTACCACCCCGCCGAAAAAGGAGTAATGGCAATGGATGATGAGATATTCCTGGAATACGGATATGAGCTTTCCGAAGATGGGGATTTGCTGATCATGGGTGATGATTCTTATACACGGTGGAATGAGTAATTTTAAGGAATATTAACTATTTCTGTAGTATTAAATATTGCCCCTATTTTCCTTTTCAATTACCGGCATCTTGTTATTTTTGCACTCAAAATTATATCAATGAAACATCTTACATTATTTTCCCCGTTATTATTAATCTTTATTTTCAGTAGTTGTTCAAACCGGGAAATTACAACAGAAAAAGAGACGGTTACCATATCCGGGAAAGTGACCGATTTTAACGGCCGTCCGATAGACAGCAGCGCGGTGCAGTTCCGCAGTGCCGGTTTCGACAACTTGTACGAAGTATTTACGGATCAAAACGGGGATTATTCGGTGGAAGTCGAAAAAGGGAATTATATGGCATTAATGGCCATGCGGCTTAAAGAATATCCCCGCATGGACGCGGTTCCGGAAGAGGATATGCGATTGGAATACTGGGGCTGGAACATCATCGCCGACAGGGACCTGACCATTAATCCACGTTACGACAGGCTTGAATTATATGGGACCACCGTTTTTCGGAACTACGGTGGTTATCCCGGTTTCTTTATTTATTTCCGGCCTATGAGTTTGCATAAATATTTATCCAGCTCCAAAGAGATATATCTGGATAAGAGTAAAGCTGAAAAAACAACCGATATATCCGTAAAACCCGATCATTTGCAAGTAAATGTTTACGCGGACGACGAACCTTTAAAAATAAATTCAATCCGGTCCGTGGAAGAATTCGGAGGAGAAGGCGCCCAATCGATAACCGGTTATCTTGTGCAGGTGGATGCTCCCAAAAACAAGTCGGATAAACCGTACATCATTTTCAGGGTGGAGGCGGAAAATACCGAATATTCGGAAAAAGGTGAAAATATTTATTTCTTTGAAAAGAAAGATTTCAGGTAAATATTTCCAAAAAGGCTGTTTAAATCTTCGGAATCAGGATTACAATTAAAACTTTAAAAAATGATATTACGTGGAAATGTGTTTTCGACATGTCTGGAAAAAGACACGGGTATAGCAGTTGTAATACCCAATCAATTCGATATGGACAGGCCTTATAAGGTAGCGTATTTGCTTCATGGTATATCCGGCAATCATGAAAGCTGGATCGATTATACGATGTTGCCGGTATTCTCTTCCCGGCACGATATTGTATTTGTAATGCCCGATGTCCAGCGTAGTTTTTATGCGAATATGAGATATGGTTTTGATTATTATGATTATATGACCGGGGAATTGCCGGGAATCGTGAAATCGGTATTTAATATTTCCCGGAAGCGGGAAGATACTTTCATTATTGGAGGATCGATGGGTGGTTATGGCGCGTTGAAATGTGCGCTTACCAAACCGGAATTGTATTCATGTGCAGTGGCTTTATCGTCAGGCTGTCTCTTCCTTAAAGACGGACTGGATTATCAGAAAATACATGAGCATGAACCGGGATTTATTCGCCAGACAGGACCTAAAATTATCCGTGATATGCACTCCGTATTCGGGGACGATCTTGCATTAGGAGAAAACGATGATCTGCTCACGGTGGCCCGCCGGAATAAAAACCTTGACATGCCGCGTTTCATTGCCATTTGCGGTTCCCAGGATCCTTTTCTGGAGGATAACAGACGATTCTCAAAAGAGATGACGGGAATAGGATACGATTATACTTACGAAGAAATGGAAGGCTTTCACGATTGGTATTTTTTCAACGACGCGTTGAAAAGAGCGCTGGATATTATGTAATTGGATTCTTTCATTCTTAAACCTTTATGAAAAACAATATTTTAATTTTAGGGATAATTCTTATTGCAGCTTATTCCTGTAATAATCAGACTGTGAAAAGTAATAATGATCAAATCCCATTGGATTATATAGAACACAAAATTAACCTGAAAAATTATTTAGGGGTATTAACCCTGTGCCTTCCTCCTGAATTTGATACTACATACTTCTGGACAAATTATTCCGACTATTATTGTGGGGATGTGGAAATGTATAGAATTGCAAATAAAGAGTATAGTTTGCTTCAAGAAACAGGTATGTTCCAAAAGGCTTTTCCAGATTCTTTATATCAGGTAACTATTGAGCATAGTAAAAATATAGGATGTGATGATACCATAGAGATAGATGCCCAATTATTGGAACATATGATCGAAAGATATATCTCAATAGATCCATCCAATATGGAAATATTTATCAAAGAACTAAAAAATATAAATGGTAAAAAATATATGGTTATTGGTAGCCGTCTTCATAAAGAAACAAGACTGGATATGATGACAGAAATTTACGGTCATTGGATTTCAATTTGTTTTATTTATCAAGGTGATAAATATTATACTGATTTCATCAATAGAATTAGAAAAAGTTTAAAGACAATAAAGATAACTCTTGAAAACGATTCCCCAATAGTAGAAGCAATAGGAGAAAAAATATAGAATAAAGCAAATATGAGGGGCTATTAGAAAAATGGAAAACTATTTGTTTGTTTAATGCTAGTGCAGTGATGAAAGAATCCCCTAATCAGTGGGTTCTTTCATTCGGCTTCCGTAAACATTGTTAATTATTTTTAATATTTCCAGAGCGTTTCATTCTATATCTAATTGTTCTTTTCCGGAATAATTACAAATCAATCCTTTACTCTTTCGCAAAAGATTTTGTTATTGTACTCATATAAGGTAAGCCCGCTGATTTTTCCTTTGGCATCCCTTTCGAAAATAAGATATTTCCGGGAATCGGCGTCGAGGAAGAAGGTGTCTTTTGAAGCCGGTTTTATCACCTCGCCGGGTTGCCCTCCGACCCATAACCTTAAACCACCCTTTTCTACGGTAAAATGGGCTGTTTGAGTCTGGTTGGGAATAGCGTAACGGAAAGATGCGTATTCCTTTAATAGCGCTTCATCCAATTCAATGGCTCTGTTTTTGTGGCGTGTCTGCTGAAGCATCCATTCAAATACGGCATCATCGTTATAGGTCCGTGTCCAGCTGTCGTGCCCTACACCGGGATAGACGGTTAATTTTGCTCCGGGATCATATTCCCTTAATTCTTTGATAATGTTTTCGGAATCAGCCGGTTTTATCACCTCGTCTTCCGCGCCATGGAAACACCATACCGGCGTATGCCTAAGCTGGAAAATATTTTCCAAAGCCTCTTGACTAGTATTACCGCATATGGGAATGATGGCGGCGAAGAATTCAGGATATGCCGTGGCAAGATCCCATGTTCCCCCGCCTCCCATGCTTAATCCCGTGAGATAAATCCTGTCGTAATCTATTCTGTATTTTTTTACTTCATTGGATAATAAATTCTTCAGGTCGGTGATATTCCATCCCTGTTCCTCCGACTGTGGTGAAATGACGATAAAAGGATATTTTTTCCCTTGCTCTATTAATCCGGGAATTCCGTTTAGCTTCACTTTATTAATATCATGCCCGGCGCTTCCCGAACCGTGTAAAAATACCACCATGGGCCATCGTTGTGCCGGATCGTCGTGGTACCCGTCGGGAAGATATAAAAGATAATCAATCTCCCGGTAATATTTCTCCGCGGTTTGTTGCGCCTGCAATCCGGAATAAACCGGTATTATCAATAAAAATAAAAGAACTAATGTTTTGTGGGTTTTGGGAATCATGGCATTGGATTTTGTTGGCAATTATAATCATTATTTTGGAAAGTGGGAAATTTTTATCCCAAAAAGATGTGGAAGGAATCTTATAGGTAGGTCATAGTAGTTTTAAAGAATAGAAAAGATTATAATTTTATAATTTCTACTTTATAAGTATTTGAGTTATTTTTTATTTCCTCATAACTCTCTTTAGCAAAGTGAAACTAATAATGGCAGTAAATACCTCCGCCACCGCCACTGTCATCCAGATACCGTTTGTTCCGAAAATAAGAGGCAATATCGCGATGCCGATTGCAATAAATATCAAGCCTCTACATGCAGAAATAACCAACGACCATTTGGCATTATCAAGGGCTGTGAAAAAACTTGCACTGGAAATATTAAACCCGTTCAGCAGAAAAGCAAATCCCATTATCCGTGAGCCGTGAACTGCCATATCGATAACATCTTGCGAGGAATCATCTAAAAATATAGAGAGGGCATATTCTCCCAGGCTCCATAGAAAAACAAGAAAAACGACCCCGATTATAAAATTAGTTCGGAGTACGACCTTTAGCGACTGCCGGACACGCTGCCATAAATTCGCACCATAATTGAAGCTTATAACCGGAATCGCGCCATCTGATATACCCAGAAGAATACTTGTTCCGATAAAGATAATGTAGTTTGTAACCGCAAAAGCAGCTACACCCTCTTTTCCGGCATACTTTAAGAAAGTCAGATTAAAAAGCACAACAGTAACGTTCATCGCTATTTCGGTTAAACCTTCGGACGAGCCGTTGTAAAACATTCTTCCCAAAGAACGCCAACTGAATTTACCCCGTATTTTTTTCAAAGCCGGATGGGATCTGAGGCTTTTGAAAACTACGACAAGTGAAAGGAGGCAACCTACCGAGATAGATACCCCCGTTGCCAGACCTACGCCGAACGTACCCAGTTCGAACTGAGTAACGAATAGAATACTCAGCACGATATTCAGTAAGATAGATAAAATTATCACATTCATCGCAAAACGTGGATGACCCAATGTTTTCAGGACATAGTTGAGGAAAAACATAATAAGATTAACTCCTACGAACGGCATCAACCCGTGGATGTAGTTAAGTGAACCCTCCAACAAATCCCCTTCCGCGCCCATGAATCCGGCCAACTGGACGGGAAACAGATTGAAAATTGAAAATATAATCAACGAGAAAACAAGGATAGAAATACTTCCCGTTTTAAGGGCGGTCTTGGCCCTGACATAGTTCTGCTCACCCATAGCGATACTCATCTGGGCCTGGGCGCCTATGGTCACAATCTGGGCAATGCCGGACGGGAGCATGTAAGCCGGAAGAATGAGGCTGACACTCGCCAGCGCGTAGGCCCCTAAATAATTACCGACGATGATCCCGTCTACAATGGCTTGTATGCTGAAAAACACAAATGCGATAGTGTTGGGGATGGAATATCTTGCAATGAGTGAACCTACTTTGTCGGTTGCAAGTCTGTTTTCTGTATGTGAAGAATGATGATTGTCCATTAAAATATGTTGGTTATTGCCGAATGCGTAAATAAAATGTGATAATAAAGTGCTCCGTGTACCGAATGGGGACGGAATAATGTTCCACACTTAGCTATGTGGACACTGGGACAGGGAGGTCGGAATAATCTTTTGTGCTTCAGGTATAATACCGGTAGCACCATTATTCCTTATTACGCGGATTGATTAAACATGAAAAAGTTTTTAATTCTTTCTTATAATATTTTGCAAATATACTACTATATAGAGTTAATCCTATCCCTATACCTGAAAATGTATAAGTATGAATCATTTTTTAATAAAAACACTAATGCGGACATATTGCGGACAAGCACTATAAAAATAAAACGCTAATCTTTATTTTTATAGATTTAGCGTTTTACTCCGTACCCGGGGCCGGGATCGAACCGGCACGAGTGTTACCTCACCGGTTTTTGAGACCGGCGCGTCTACCAATTCCGCCACCTGGGCTTTTGAGATGCAAAAATACACTTTTTATTCATATTCACCAAACCGGCAGTGATTTTATTTATGGATCCAGATCCTTCGTAGTGAAATAATAGAAGTAAGTAAATGATTTATCCGAAAAATACGTATTTTGTCGTCCTGAACGCAGTGAAGGATCTATAATATTTAGATTCTTCGCTATCGCTCAGAATGACAGAAAGCTATCCATACTTTTGGATAAATAGAAAAAATTGCAGGTTCAGGAATTATACCTGAATGCTGTTATCAAAATGATCAAAGCTGACGGACATTGTCGAAAGTATTGCATATCGAATTTAGAAAATATCTTTTTTAAAATAGAAAAATAGTCGAAGAAAAAGCCTTTTATTACTCTCCTTCAAATAGTTTTGTAAGATCCGTCTCGAAAAGGATATTATTCCCGAAGTCATAAAGTTTATTTCCGATCAATATCGCATTTCCGGATGCCGGGATTTCCGCTATTTTCCTGTTGTCTGAGTCGAGAATAAAAGTCTGGTTATTTCTGACGATAAATCGGTATCTCTCCGTCTCCTGACGACAAGAATAGAGTTGAAACAAATTAATCAGTTTTTCCACTTTAAACTGGTCGTTGCATACCACAATGTCATTTTTATCGGTAAAAATGAAGTAACGGAGGGGGTCCGAGTCGATTACCTTGACAAACGAATTATCAGGAGTGCGTAAATAATGAAGGTCATCGGTAAAAAAGCGCAGGTTGTATCCGTTTATTTCTACGGATAATAAAAGCTCTCCGCTTGAAAGGTCATATCGTTGAATAGAGTTTCTTAAAAGCAATATGATGGTATTTTCTTCTATACGATAATCCAGTATATAATCGGTTTTTGATTTAATAGGAGAGAAAAACAACATTTCACCATTATCCGCATTAAAGGCTGAAAAAAAAGGAGTGCCGTATTTCCTCAATTCGTTCCCAATTAATCCGCATCCGTAATTGACCATATATAAAATATTATCCGCTAAAAACAAGGAAGATTTACTGGCTTTTTTTCGTGGTAATTCCGATGACCATATGAGATCACCATTATTTTTATCAAGGCAGCATACCGTGTTTGTTGATGCGAAATAGAGGTTTTCCTTCAAAAGAAGGTTGGAACCCAGATTCCAATATAACGGATCATTATATGGTCTTCCTATTACTGACAGTCCGGCATAAAGTCCACTTTGCAGGCCCGTGGCCATGTTAATTGAAGTGCGGGTTATGGCTCCGGCTATTGCTCCTCCAATCAACCCTCCGATAATACCGCCAACTATGGCGCCGGCGATTTCTGACGAGGAAGCGTAATCTTTGCCGGTCATGAGAGCGTAATCCCATCCTTTCCCATTGGATATATCCACCGTATGAAGCCCTGAAGCGATAATCATTAGAAGGGAATCGTTAAGATAGAAAGCATCATTCCAACCTGTACTCTTGTCGATCTTCCTCGTCCAGACCGTGGTACCTTTATCCAGGTCGAATGCTTCCATGTTGTGGGCTCGTCCTCCGTATTTATCCAATCGGTAACCCAATCCAATATGATAAAAATTATCGATAAAATAAGGCACATATTTTAGTTTCCATTGGTTAGCACCGGTTAGGTAATCTATTTTATAAAATTCGTATTTATCTTCGAAAAATAAAATTCCGGGAAAAGGCATCATTCTGTTTTTGTCCGTTTTATAAGGCCTTTTCCATATGATATGGCTTTTACCGGGTTCGTATAATGCCAGTATTCCTTTGCTTTTCGTTTGATTTAATTTATTCAATCCGTGCAATGTCAGTAAAATATTGCCTGAATAATCTAAATCCAACATTGTGGTGATATGCTGACTGAAAATCATTTTTCTGCCCGGTATATCTTCCCCTGTAAGCAGGTTTTTCCCCATTACCGTGTCCTGACAGGTGATGGTGATTCTCTGTTCCTGGGAAAATGATTTTGATAGTAATAAAAGTAAAGCAAAAGTAAGGATAAGTTTCAGTTTTCGGGAAACCATAATAATTTGTTAATAAGATGGATAATGTAAAATTGCAGATACAAAAATAATAATTCCCGACGAAAACAGTATCACAATATTTATTTTATTTCTCTCTCTAACAGTATTTTCTTATTTTGTGAGCACTATAAATAATCTGTAAGTAATTTTTGGAAAAAATTTATTTTTTACCTGATAATATTTTTAGTGCGATCCCGGATCTTCTATTTAATATCAAAATAAGTATCAGCAAAAATGATCAATCACGAATGACGGAATAATAAAAGAATGTATTCAATCCAAAAAAATTCCCATACTTATTTATTTAAGTATGGGAAATGGAAAGGGATAACCCTTAATATTCTGTATGATTTATATTTTTTCGATCCAGCCTTTGATCTCATCCAATTGAACGGCAGGAACGTCCATCTTTAACTTTTTCCTCATGCCTCCCAGGTCGTTCAACAGCTTATTGGGATTGGCGGATTTAAGGTTTTCAAGGGTCAGGATATTAAGCTTTTTCAGGGCCGGTATCCAGACTTCCGGAATTCCCAGGTCGAGGAAATCCTGATCTGAAGATACTTCCTGTTTTTTCTCGGGGCGCATTTGCGGGAAGAACAGTACTTCCTGTATGGTATTCGAATCGGTCATGATCATCGAAAGCCGGTCTATACCGATACCCAGTCCTGCCGTCGGGGGCATGCCGAATTCGAGGGCGCGGAGAAAATCTTCGTCCAGTACCATCGATTCCGTATCTCCCCTTTTTCCTAATTCCAACTGATCTTCAAAACGTTTCCGCTGATCAATGGGATCATTGAGCTCCGAATAGGCGTTACATATTTCTTTCCCGTTACAAACCGCCTCGAAACGTTCGGTAAGACCCGGTTTGGTGCGGTGTTTTTTGGTCAGTGGAGAAGTTTCCAAAGGGTAATCATAAATAAAGGTAGGCTGGATCAGTTTCGCTTCGCAGGTTTCCCCGAAAATCTCGTCGATCAGTTTTCCTTTTCCCATGGTACCGTCCACTTCCACGCCGACCTTCCTGGCAAATTCGGCCATCTCTTCTTCCGACATATCTGATATATCGGTACCGGTAAAATGTTCGATCGCTTCATACATGGTGTACCGCTTCCACGGTCTCTTAAAATCAATCAAATTATCACCTACCTGCACCTGGGTTTTACCGTGAAGGGCAATCGCGACGGTTTCCACCATCTCTTCCACCAGGTTCATCATCCATTCGTAGTCTTTATAAGCCACGTAAAGCTCCATCTGGGTAAATTCCGGGTTATGGAAACGGCTCATTCCCTCGTTACGGAAATCTTTGGAAAATTCGTATACACCGTCAAATCCGCCTACGATCAAGCGTTTCAGGTACAATTCATTGGCAATACGAAGATAAAGAGTCATATCCAGCGTATTGTGATGGGTTTTAAAAGGGCGTGCCGCCGCGCCGCCGTATAGAGGCTGCAAAATGGGCGTTTCCACTTCTAGATATCCTTTTTCATTCAAAAAGTTGCGCATGGTATTGACCAGTTTTGTCCTTTTGATGAAAGTATCTTTAATGTGGGGATTGACGATCAGATCGAGATAACGCTGGCGGTAACGCTGTTCGGGATCCTGGAAAGCGTCGTATATTTCCCCGTCTTTTTCTTTGACGATAGGCAGCGGTCGGAGTGATTTACTTAACAAGGTAAATTCTTTCACATGAATACTTACTTCGCCCATCTGAGTGGTAAAAACAAATCCTTTCACTCCGATGATATCCCCGATATCCAGTTTTTTAAATACCGAATTGTACAGGGTTTTATCTTCTCCCGGACAAAGTTCGTCACGTTTGGCGTAAACCTGTATTTTGCCGTAGGCATCCTGTAATTCATAGAAGGCTACCGCTCCCATGATACGCTGGCTCATGATCCTTCCGGCAAAACTGATATCCTGGTATAACGAATTGTCTTTCGGGAAGTTCTCCAATATTTCGGCACTGGTTACATTTACTTCGTAAAGATCCGCAGGGTAGGGATTGATTCCCAATTGCATAAAATCTTCTAATTTTTTTCTCCGGATTATTTCCTGTTCGCTTAATTCTATAGACATTCTCTTTATAATTTATGGCAAAAATACAAAAAAGGAGAAAGCTAAAACTTTCCTTTTTCATAAACAGAAGTTGTTTTATTTTATTATACTTATCTTAATCAATTAAAAGTTAGATAGTTCTTTTACTATCTTTTTATAGGCGATATCGGCATGCCTTTTTTCCGCAGTCAGGGTTTGGCCCGCAATGTGCGGCGTAAGCAGTACATCACTCCTCTCAGCCAGTTTTTGCAGATACTCAGGCCATTGCTCCTTCGGAATTAAATTCAACTGCAGGTCCTCATCTTCCAGTACGTCCAGACAGGCATATTCGATCTTTCCTTCTTCCAGTCCTTTTAATAGATCGATGGTATTCACCACCATACCGCGGGAAGTATTGATCAGGATGCAGGGATGCTTGATCTGCCGGATCAGGGGATAATCGAAGAAATAATGATTATCGGTAAGATAATTAATATGAAGGGAGATAACATCGCATTTTTGCAGGATCACCTGTAACGGCACTTCTTTAACGTATCGGTCGCCGATGCCTGCCCGGTATTTATCATAAGCATAAATCTCGCATCCGAAAGGTTCCAGCAACCGGGCGAAAGCCGGTCCTGTGTGTCCGTAGCCTATAATGCCTACCGTACGTTCCGAAAGTTCCGTTCCCTTATTTTTCACCCGGTCCCACTTACCGTTTTTAACTTCCCCGTTGGCGATATGGATATGGCGTAAGGCTGAGATAAGCATGCCGAGACAGTGTTCCGCTACGGACGGTGCGTTTCCTTCCGGTGTTCCCAGACAGATAATATTTCGCTTCTCGGCATATACGGTATCGATATTTTCCATTCCGGAACCGATCCTGATAATAAAACGAAGATTTTCTTTGGAATTAAGCAATGCGGCATCTACCGGGAACCTGCTCCGGATCACGAGTCCCACATAATCATCGCCGGTTTCCATAAACCTGTCGTAGGTCATTCCCATATCTACTGTACATAAAAATTTCCGTGCCGTTAACTTGTCGATCAGGCTGGGATGCACATGATCAACGATCAAAATTTTTTGACGCATTTTCATTGAATATTTAATGAACGATAAATTATAAAGAAATAAGAGAAAGGGGAGGGATAACTATTTCAGGTAAGTATCATGAAATTTCTCTATTTTTTTCCATAAGTGGACCCTGTCTTTTCCTATCACATTATGGTCGTGGTCAGGATAAACAAAGTATTCCACCTGTACTCCGTCCGCTACCGCCTGCCGGAGTAATTCGAGGCTGTGCTGCCAAACCACCGTATGGTCCTGGGCACCGTGCATAACCAGTAAATGAGATTTTATATTTTTAACTTTAGGGATGATAGAACTGTTTTTATAACCCTCCGGATTTTCTTCCGGCGTGTCCATATATCGTTCTCCGTACATCACTTCATACCATTTCCAGTCCACGACCGGACCGCCGCAACTTGCCGACCTGAAAAGTCCGGGATGGTCCGCAATCAATGTGAGTACCATAAATCCTCCGTAACTCCATCCGTCCAGGCCGATTCTGTTTTCGTCGATAAAGGGAAGTGATTTCAAATAGGAAACGCCGCATAACTGGTCTTCCGTTTCCAGAACGCCGAGCTGGCGATGGATGCTTTTCCCGAAATCCGCCCCGCGGTTGGCAGTGCCACGGTTATCTAAGGTAAAGACAACATAACCTTTCTGTGCCAGATACTGAAGGAAAGCCCCTCCGGAAAGAAACGTATTCGTTACCAATTGGGAATGAGGACCGCCATATACATAAATCAGACAGGGATATTTTTTTGTCGAGTCAAAATCAGGAGGTGTGATCATACGACAGTAAAGATCATCCTTGTTTTCGTTCCGGATAGTGAAGATGCTTGTGTTCCCGAGATTTTCATTTGAATATGGATTTTTCGATACATGCAAAACCTGTTTTTTACCTTTAGAGATATTGTACAGGCTGGTAATCTGGGGAATATGAATGGAACTTTGCCTGTCTATAAAATATTGATAGTCGGAAGAGATCACACTGTTATGGTAACCACTTTCCGGGGTCATGTTCCGCAAGGTGCCGGTATTCATATTGATCCGGTATAAATAAAGATCTACAGGCATATCCTTATTGGTCATGAAATAAAGATATTCTTCCTTCGGATCCGTTCCAATCAGGTCCATCACATCCCAATTTCCTGAGGTCAGTTGTTTGATCATTTTTCCGGACAGGTCGTAAAGGTAACAATGGTTCCAGCCGTCGCGGTCACTTTGCCATATAAAACGCCCGTTTTTCAGGAAATGCATCCGGTGTTGAGGTTCCACATATCTTTCGTCTTTTTCCTCCAGCACGATCCGGAGCTTATTTCCCGTTGCTACTTCATATTCCACCAACCGGGCTTCATTCTGGGCCCGATTCACATGGGTGATATACAGTCGCGATTCATCGGGAGAGAAAGTGACATTGGTCAGGAATTCCCCGTCCCGCATTTCGGTTTTGATATAATGGAAAACCGGTTGTTGCGCAGTAATGGATTTTGCTACATCGAAAATCCCGACTTTTACCGTATGGCTTTTCCTTCCGGCCATCGGATATTTTATATTTTGAACGGTGGCGATAGACGTTCCTGTATTGACCAGCGGATAATCTTCCACCATATTTTCGTCCATCCGGTAAAAAGCTATATAATTGGCCTTTGGAGAGATATATTGTCCCTCATTGATGCCCCATTCACTGCGATGGACCGATTCGCCGAAAACAATATGCCGTCCGGTATCGGTAGAGATGATGATCTTTTGATATCCATTTTTATTACTCCGGACAAAAACGTTTCCGTTTTCTTCTTTCGTAATGAATAACCGGTTAGCGGCATCGGCCGAGATCACATTTTCATTTTCCAAAGGGAGTATTTCGGCGGTAAGTTCTTTATCTTTCATTCCGATAATCGCGTGTAAGTATGGAAAATAAAGTTCATCCCGACTGATCCATTCATAAGGGGAAATTGCATTGATACGCTGATTGGGTAACGCCTTCCTTAATTGCGATACGGGTATGGAGCGGTTTTTATTGGCCTGAGTGGCATGCCGGATAAAAAGAGTGTCGCGGCTGCCGCTTTTTACAAAACTATACTCCTGACTATTAGGAATCCAGGAAAGGTAAAGATAGCCGTCGACCATATACCTACCTCTTAGATAACCTTCAAGGTCAACGGTTTGAGCTTTTACCGAAGTAAAACAAGATATAAGAAGCAATAGCAGAGATAAGTATTTTTTTTTCATACGGATTCATAGTTTATGAGTACAAAAATAGTAGATTTTCTCAAATGAATAACCCGGTCATTCATAAATTTTTTGTAGAAACTAAAGGATATGAATTTGTTAAATTTAAACACTTACATAAATATTGAAATCGGAAATTATTTTTTCTATCTTAGAACAATTTTTCAAAAAAATATGTATTTTTGTCTGGCTTTACAATGTAAATAGATCTTAATGGATTGAATTTCATTGTTTTAATAGGATTGTTATTTTATTTTTTAAAGAATTATGTGGAATAAAATTCTCTATATTTTTCTTATTTACCTATCGGATATCCGTATTCGCGATATTATACTCATTATTCACCAAAAAAATTTGTTATGAAAAAATTGTTATCTGTTTTTACCGTAACTTTCTTCATGATCTTTACGGTTTGGGCTTCCCGGGATAATCCCGGAAGTAACCATTGTCAAACCCGTTCACAGCAGCAGGATGTTGTTACCATTTTCCCCTGGTTCGAGGATTTTGAAGAAGGGAATATCCCGGCGGGATGGTCCCAGACTTCCAATGACGGTTATTTATGGGATATAACCGAAGGAAGCGAAGAAGGAATTCCCGAAACAGCGTATTCCGGAAATTTTAATGCCTATTTTATTGCCGATGACGGTGAATCTGCGAAATTGATCACTCCGGAATTCCAACTTTCAGGTTTGGTAGAACCTAAATTGATTTTCTGGCATGCCCAGGAATCCTGGGATGCAACGCCGGATTTTCTCCGGGTACTTTACCGTGAAGGCACCACAGGAAGCTGGACCGTACTGGCTGTTTACAGCGATGCTGCAAGTGAATGGACGGAACGCGAGATATCGCTCGCTTTGTTGCCCACCCATACAACGGTCCAATTTGCTTTTGAAGCTACTTCCTACTATGCTTACGGAGTGTGTATCGACGATGTGATGATCACCGGGAAAACCTGTACCCGGCCTACCAATCTTGTCATTACAAACCTTGCCCCGACTTCCCTTGATTTCTCATGGACCCCCGGAGAAAATGAAACCCAATGGGAATTCTCTTACCGGAAAATTAATGAAGAGGTTTGGAGCCAAAGGATATACCTGAATAATCCTGTATATTCTTATCCGGCTAACTCCCTGGAACCGAATACGACTTATACGGTTAATATAAGGTCAATATGTTCCGAAGGAGATACCAGCCTGAACAATTATTTTAATTTTACTACCGCCTGTGATATTCAATTACCGATTTTCGAGGATTTTGACAAAGTATATGATGAAGGCGAATTCCCGCTATGCTGGATCACCTATACTAATTCACCCGAAGATGTTTATTTTGAAGTCAATGCCGGAGAGTATCTTTCGCCGCCGAATTGCCTGTATATGGACAATGATGGCATAAGCCGCCCGGATATCATGTTGATCAGTCCCCTGTTACCCGGGCCGGTCAATACCCTGCGGGTAAGATTTAAAGCCAATTCCAATAATTACTCCGACCAGACCCTGGATGTGGGATATCTCGACGTAACTAACGATCCCGGAAGTTTCAGGAGCGTAAGGAAATTGGCGTCACCGGGCGAATGGACCGAACATACCGTTACATTTGGCGATGTTCCGGCCCATGCGAAGCAAATTGTTTTTAAACATCTAAGTAACGGCAATACTAACACCGGAGTCTGGATCGATGATATCCTGATCGAACAAAATCCTTCCTGCGCGGATATCGCCGGGGACAGTTTACGGTTCGGCGATATTACCGGAACTACGATCAGCGTTTCCTGGGTCGAACCGGAAGATGCTACCGAATATGAGATCAGATATCGTCCAGAAGGAAGCGACACCTGGACCACCGAACTTTATTCGGATAACCCTCACCTTCTTATAGGATTATCTCCCACAACCCGCTATGAAATATCCGTCCGTTCTTCATGTGACGACGGGCAGGGTGCGTGGACTATTCCCACAAGAGTCTGGACAGCAGTTGAATTGCCTTATACACAATATTTCGACGGTTTTATCGCGGATGACGGCTGGTTCGTTGCCCAAAGCGAAAATTCAGGCGGAAGCAGGTCTGTCAATACCAACAGGGCACATTACGTGACAGGATCGAGAAGTGTATATTTGAGAAACGGTACCCGGGAAGACGAAAAATTTTATTACGTAGCCCCTAAAATCGATCCCGGTCTGGATATGCAAACGGTACAAATTAGTTTTAAAGCCAAAGCCAATACCGTAGGCCTAAATCTTCAAGTAGGGGTGATGGATATGGACAATATCAATACTTTCACTTTGGTGGAATCGGTACCTCTTTCTATGGGCTGGAATGATTATATCGTCTATTTTAATCATTATGAAGGACAACATTACAATATCGCTTTCGGACATAATCAAAACGCAAGGTCTACCAGTATTTACCTGGATAATGTTGAGATCAAAACGATAGAAGATCCCAATTGCCTTAAGATAGCGAATGTAATCATGAAAAATCCCAAAGGCGACGGTTTTACCCTACAATGGAGTAATACGGATGCCGCGCCCTATACGATCGAATATACCAATGTGACTACCGGGGAAACCAATTCGGTTGAAACCTATGAAATTCCGTATACCTTTTCCGGGCTTACTCCAAACACCAATTATACGATCAGGGTGAAGGGAGATTGCGAACCGGAAAAGTGGTCGGAAGCGATCACCGTAAATACAGGCTTTATTCCGGCTGGAATTCCTTTTATGGAATCATTTGACAATTCTCCGGAATGGTACTTTGCGAATGGAACACAATCTAATAAATGGATCATTGGAAATAGTTCGAATGCCAATGATAACGATGGTACCCATTGCCTCTATATTTCCCATAATAATGCGGATTATGAATATGCAGCGGGAACTTCCCGGGTCTATGCTTACAAGCCTGTCCATTTTACGGAAGTAGCGGATTATAGTATAGAATATGACTGGAAAAATCAGGGAAGAAGCGCGTCTAACGGTAGCCTACAGGTATGGCTGGTACCCGCGGAAGTGGAATTGACCTCAGGTGGTTCTGCTCCGGCAACCGGGAATTGGATCAATCTATACGGTAATAGTAATTTATGGAGACAAACTACCTGGCAGCATAACCGTTTTCTGGTACAGATTGATGAACCCGGAGTTTATAATCTGGTTTTTCACTGGTATAGTTCAGGTTCTTCCCCGACAAATCCGCCGGCGGCTGTGGATAGTATAAAAGTAACGAAACTCAATTGCAGGCGGGTGACGGAGGTAAAAGTATTGGAAATCCATCAGGACGAAGCCTCTATCGGCTTTAAGGCTCCGGAAGAAGGCTCCTCTCTGAAACTTCACTATAAAGAAAGTAACTTAACGGATTGGACGGAAGTCCGTACGATCGATATTGTGGATCCTTCAATGGATACCAGTTATGTGGTAGACGGATTAAGACCGGGAACATCCTATGATTTTTATATCGAAACGGTTTGCGTAGTGGGTGATGATGAAATGGTGAGTTCTCCTACCGATATCCAGACGTTTAGAACCCGTTGTTTAACAGCCGGAATTCCATGGATGGAAAATTTCGATACGGTTCCGGCTCCGTTTTTTCCACATCAGTGCTGGGATAAGAAAAAATATTTCTTTACTCCAAATCGTGAAATGCTGACTTATCTTATGGCGGAAGATCGTGAATGGCACGACCGTTCTACATACGGTAACAGGGCCGCGGCAGTAGAATTGATAGGGACTTTCGGTTCGTGGCTGATGGCTCCGGTCGTGGAAATGGAAGCAGATCAGGATTATTACTTACAATTCGATCTTAAGTTACTTAACGAAAGAAATGGTTCACCTTCCTATTTAGGGAACAATAAATTCATTGTCCTGCTTTCCGATGACGGTGGGAATAGCTGGGATCCTTCCACAGCAATCGTTTGGAGTAACGACGCGAACAGTGATTATCAATTTGCCAATCTAAATGAACAGCCCCGGACGTTTACGATTCCTTTGGAAGATCTTTCCGGGAATATCCGTATTGCTTTCTACGTTGAATCGAGAGTGGAGGCCAATGAATTCGATATTCTTTACCTGGATAATATCAGCGTGGATAAATGCGCCCGTCCTGTGGACCTTGTTATTACGGTCATAACTGATTCTTCTGCACGTATAGAATGGACTTCAGCCGGAGAAAACCCGACCCGGTGGGAGTGGGTAACGGTTCCGGCCGGAACTGATCCTGAAGAAGGGCACAGCATGAGCGGACCAGAGAATTATACCGAACTTACCGGATTATCCCCGAATACGGCGTATGATTTTTACGTATGGAGTTTCTGTTCCGATCAGGATCAGAGTACCCGGGTGAAGAAATCTTTCAATACGATATGTTCTCCTGTCGAAGAATTTCCCTATGCGGAATCTTTTGACGATATAAGTGAGACGAAGGATTGCTGGGAAATCGTGAACCATAATGATGATGAGGATACCTGGACACTGGTAAGGAGAAACGGGAAAAATGTGATGCGGTATACGGCGCTGGGAAACTGGGGGCATGATGATGATTACCTGATCTCCCCGCCTTTGTTGCTGACCGGTAATGAAATGGTGACCTACAAAGTACGCTCGTCCATAGCCCGGCAGGCGGTAAATTATGAAGTTTTATTATCGGCAAACGGTCCCGGTATCGAGGCCTTCAATACTGTTTTGTTAGCCGAAACCCCTCGTTTTACGGCTGACAGCCTCAGGGAAATACGCCTGGAAAATTATTCCGGAATTCACCATATCGCTTTCCATATCCCTCCCGGATCTGTTTCGGCTGACTCTATTTTTATCAGCGAGATATCCATAGAATTGATCCCGACATGCGAAAGACCTTCCTCACTGATTTATACGACAGTATCCCAAACCCAGGTAGAATTGAACTGGACGGAGAATGGGGAAGCGGATGAATGGGAAATTGAATATGGTCCGGTAGGTTTTCTGCCCGGAACCGGTACCAAAATTAATACGACCCTTAAACCTCATCCGGTAAACGGTTTACCATCCTCCCAATTGTATGAATTTTACGTAAGGTCGGTATGCGGCGTTCAGGATACCAGTTCACGGTCCGATAAAGGATTCTTTTACACTTCATGTGACATAATTACCGATTTTCCTTATTCGGAAGGTTTTGAATCCGGTGGTTATATCCCGTCATGCTGGTCGCAGGAGTTTATGAGTGGCTCCGTACAATGGACATTCCGCAATGGCGCGCATTCCAACGGCACACCCAGACGGGCACATACCGGGGATTACAATGCCTATCTTTACCGTAATAGTGCCGGGAATAATGTTACCCGCCTGGTATCTCCCGTTTTCGATCTTTCATCTATGGATAATCCTTATCTGATTTTCTGGCATGCCCAGAGCCAGTGGGGTAACGGTCAGGATTCATTGAAAGTTTATTACCAGAATTTCGGATCGGGAACATGGCGTCTGTTGAAATCCTATACTAATTCCATACCGGACTGGCAAAAAGATTCCATTATACTTCCGAATCCAACTTCTACATACCGACTGGCTTTCGAAGGATATCCGCGTTACGGGCACGGTGTCGTTATTGACGACATCTACATCGCGGATGCATTATTGCCGGCTCCGGGGTGTGAAGGTCCGGTAAAAATCTGGGCGGAGTATATCACCCAGACTACGGCTGAGGTAAAATGGGATTCCGAACAAGGCGACCATTGGAGGTTTGAATATCGATTGGAAGGTCACGATACCTATACCGGATGCGATTGTAATACACCCGGCTACCGGCTTACTGGCCTTCAACCTGACACACTCTATCATATCCGTGTAAAAACTATTTGTGATGACGGGTCCGGAAGCCTGTACAAAGATTCTGTTTTCAGAACTTATTCTGAAGATATTATATTCCATCAGGTTACCGCTGCCATGGATGGTCGTTATGGGAACATGACGCCGCCTCCGGGAACTTACCCGGTAAAGGAAGGTGATTCCATCAGATTTGAATTTTCAGTTGAATCGTTGTCCTACTGGATAGAAGTAACGGTAAATGGTCGTTTATTGCCGGTCGACGGAAGAACTTCTTATACTTTCTATAATGTACGCGGAGACAGTACTTTGCATTTAACGGTAACGACAGGAATCGATGAATACGGTATGGAAAACAGTGTGGTCGTCTATCCTAATCCCGCCCGTGACCTGATCCATATTAATTCCGATGAAATTTTTAATTCCATCGAGGTATATAATATGTTGGGGCAAAGCATGTATCGTAATACTATTCTTGCTATGCCGTTAGTACTTGATATTTCCGGCTATCGCCAGGGAATCTATTTTATCCGGCTGAATCATGCCAAAGGAATGGTAATCAAGAAGTTTATTAAAGAATAACCATACTTATCCCACTATCGGTTTTTCTTCGGTAGTGGGATTTTTTTATCATACTGCAATCCTTTTTATCTATTTATTTTATTATTTTTGCCAATATTTTACTATTATATCTCGATTCATTCCATGAGTTATGAATTTGATCAGGTATGAATACGGGTTTAATCGTAATTTTTAAGATTATTTGAAATAATCCGGATCATTTTATGATGATCATCGTCCAGTAAATAATAAAATAACCAGATACAAATGAAAAAAATTCTTTTACTCTTTCTGATCGTTTCTGCTTTAACATCGGAATCGAAAGCACAATGTCATTGTGAACCTCCTTCCGGTATTACCGCATTTTTACATGACACCACATGGCTTAACGTCCGTCTTGCATGGCAATACCCTTCTTGCATGTCTCCGGACGAATGGCAAAATATTGCGGGATTCAATGTATACCGGAATAATACCATATTAAATACTACGCCAATACAAAATCTTTATTATTCAAACAGGGTTCCGGCGACCGGTACCTATGAATACGAGATCGAAGCGGTATGGCAGACGGGTTGTGTTTCCTCAAGGGTTTCGGTTGAAATCGTCATGGATCCCGATATGTGCATAACCGGAATTACGCAATTACCTTATGTGGAAAATTTTAATGGTTATTGGGCGGATTATCCCACCTGCTGGGGGAATAATTCCACGGAAGACGGTTTCCCCGTATTGTCAATGGATTTGGGAAATGATAAAAACATGCATTTCAAATCATCTTTCCAATACTATAATATTGCGTCTTTGCCTTTTCTCGCACCGGACCTGGATATCCGGGATGTACAACTTTCTTTTTCATTGTTTAAAATTTACTCTCAGGGAAGTATAGAGGTAGGAGTGATGAGTGATCCTGATGACGCTGCTACTTTCGTTTCCCTTTATACATTATCTCCGGGGTCACTTTACAGTTGGGAAGATTTTGTCGTGGATTTTGAAGAATATGATGGAGATGGGACCTATATCGCTTTCCGGTCCGATAAAAGAAATATGGCTTTATCCAACGAGATCTATCTGGACAATATTACGATGGAGGAAAATAACTTTTGTCCGCGTCCTACCGGATTGACGGTTTCCGGTATAGGCGGTAATTCCGCTTTATTAACCTGGATTCCGGGAGAAGAGAATACAATGATCAAAGTGGAATATTCGGAAGCGGGCATGGAGAACTGGATGGAAGAATATACTTCCGGAACAAATTTGGTGCTCACCAACCTGGAAGAATCCACAGTTTACGAAGTACGGATCTCAACCCGGTGCGGTAACGAAGAAAGTCTTTTCGCCACGGGCAGATTTACCACAACATGTGACCAAACCATTCAATATACTATTGGGGAGGGAACAGATAACTCTTATGAAATACCTCTGAATAACGACAATAGGTATACGCTTTCCCAGCAAATATTTCTTTCTTCGGAAATGGACGGAGCACAATCGGTTCACGGTATTGCTTTTGAATATTCCGGAACCTCTCCCATGCGGGAAAAACATAATGTCTCTATCTATATGGCCCATACAACCAAAACTTCTTTTTCCGATAATCAGGATTGGGATTATACGCCACTGAATTTGGTATACCATGGGAATTTGAATTGTATTTCCGGTTGGAACCAGTTTTATTTTTCAAATCCTTTTCAATATAACGGAACCGATAACCTGTTAATAGTGATAGATGATAATTCCGGAATCAGGGGTAATAACCGCCAAACTTTCAGGGTCCACAGCACAAATGAATCCTTAACGATTTACTCCACGGGCGTTTCTGAAAATCCGGACATGAACGATCCTTATATCAATGATTATTATACGTTGACAAGTAATAAAAGGAATAATGTCCGGTTTCTGGCTTGCGGAGAAAGTTCCGGATGCGTTCCTCCGAATGTAATCATCCGGGATATTTACGCGGACCAGGCGGATATTCAAATTATTTCCCCGGATCATGATGGTCCCTGGACGGTAGATTATAAGGAATACGGCGATGATGAGTGGATACATCTTGGGATCTATACCGATACTGAAATTTCCTTACCTGATTTGATCCAGGGTAAAATCTATCATGTGCGGGTGAGCGCAGCCTGTGACGATAATACCTATAGTGATACGGTGATCAGGAATTTTACTACTCCCTGCGGACTTTTGGAAATTCTTCCCCTTGAAGAAAATTTCGATTCCTATCTTTCCGGTTTCGCGGGCGACAAAGTGCCGGATTGCTGGAATTCTTTATCTACCTATGCTGATTCTTATCCGCAAATATCCACTAATTTCAGTGTATCTCCCCAAAAATCCCTTTACCTGAATGCTACCGCCACCACCTATACTTTATTTACCGTGAATGAACTGTCGGATGTTTTGGAGATACGGGATCTTGAAGTATCGTTTTCCGTCCGTGGCCACAGGGAAGGAAGTATTGTGGAAGTAGGGGTGATGACGGATCCTTATGACATCAATACGTTTACGACGGTAGAAGCTTTCCCGGCACCCAATCGGGTATGGGATTATTATTCTATTCCTTTAAACAGCTACCAGGGTAATGGAAAATATATCGCGGTAAAATGTGACGGGAGGACCATCAGTCAAACTAATGAATTTTATATTGATGATTTTAAAATTGACCTGACTTTTTGCCCCCGTCCTCTAAATCCGGTTGTACTTGATATTACGACCAACGATTTTGTAGTAAGCTGGGACGGTGAACAGGGGAACAATTATGAAGTGGTTTTCGGGCGACAGGGTTTTGACCCCGATACGGCCCAGGCTGTTTATACGACAACCGATACTTTCTATAGTTTCGGTGATATCGCGACCGATCCTTATTTTTATGAAGTTTATATCCGCTCTGTTTGTGGAGGGGTTACCAGTAACTGGACTTATCCTGTATTGTTCAGTTTCCTGTGTCCCGATCTTGGGCAGGATGATTTACCATATATGGAAGATTTTGAAAATTGGGGTGCCGACGCTCCGGGATATCCTCTTCCGCTTTGCTGGCAAAAACTAACTAATTTTTCGGGGAATCAAACTCCCTATATTACGGAAAACAGCCTGATGGGGACTTCCAAACTTCTGGTTTTTGATGGGAATAGTGAAAATTCCTATACGGTTGCTATTCTGCCTAAAACTTCACTCAATGTCCGGGACCTGTATGTAAAATTCAGAATGAGTAGCGCGGGAACAGGTTACGGTTTTGCCGTGGGCGTAATGACCGATCCTTACGATTTTGATACTTTTGAGTCAGTCGCAACAGTAAATCCAACAGCCGCTTTCTCATGGAATGATTATGAAGTATATTTCAATTCCTATAACGGTGACGGAAAATATATCGCTTTCAGATATTTGGGTAAAAAAGAAATGGGAATACTCAACATGGTATATCTGGATGATGTGGAAGTAAGGCCTTTCCTCCATTGCGAACTTCCCAGCGATATCAGGGTAAGGAATATTACCCCTTATTCCATACAGGTGGCGTGGCAGGAAAACGGACAAGCCGAAAACTGGTATGTGGAATACGGTCCGGCAGGATTTGAACCGGGAGAAGGAAATTTATTAACCGCTAATCAGACCCAATATACTTTTGATGATATATTAACCCCGGGCACAGCTTATGACCTTTATATATATAGTGAATGTGACCTTGGCTTAAGCCTTCCGTCGGGTCCGGTCTCTTTTGTAACCAAATGCACACCCTATTCGGGATTCCCTTATTATGAAGATTTTGAACATGATGGGGAATGGCCTGAATGCTGGACTCAGGAATATGTGAATGAACAATCGGATTGGGTGATCAAAACCGGCGCGCGAGATGTTATCGGGATTCCGGATCACGCGCACAGCGGAGAATATAATGTTACTTTCGCTCCTGAAGTTCTGGCATTTCCGGTTACCCGGTTGGTTGCTCCCGTATTCGACCTGAATGGTGTGGTAAATCCGCATCTTAATTTCTGGTACGCACAGGCGGAAGATCCCATGGGACACAATAATAGTCAGTTGACAATTTATTATAAAAACAGTCATCAGGGAGAATGGCAATCGATACGCGGATTTGCGGATCCGGTGGAAGAATGGACCTTCGTGTCGCTGCCTTTGCCGAATGCTACTTCAACCTATTACATCGTGTTCGAAGGCAGATATAATGTCGCCCTGGGAAATGTTATAGACGATATTTCCGTAACATCAGTAACCTGTAATTCGCCGCAAAATCTGAGGGTCAGTAATATAACCAATGATGCTGCTGTTATTATCTGGAATGCCGGCGGAAATGAAACGCAATGGATACTGGAATACAAAGAAGAAAATGAGGTGGCTTATACGGAGGTAGAATGTGACGAAACTCAATATTCATTAACCGGCCTGACGGCGGAAACCCGTTATCTTATCCGTGTACGGGCCGTATGTGGGGAGAACGACAGCAGTTTTTACAGGGAAGGATACTTTAACACCGTATCGGAATATATTATAACGGCAACTGCCGGTAATAATGGAAATATTACGCCTAATGGGAATATTACGGTGATGGGAGGCGGTTCACAAAGATTTACTTTCCAGCCGCATGAAGGATATAGGGTGGATACGGTTTATGTCAATGGTATACCGACAGGTTCTTCACCGGAATATACTTTTCTAAATGTGGTCGGAGACAGCACAATCCATGTCACTTTCAGAAAACTACGCTATAACATTACGGCAACTTCCGGTCCGGACGGATCTATTACTCCGGAAGGAAATATTGAAGTGGAATATGGAGATTCACAGGTATTTACCTTCCATCCCGATGCCGGTTACCGGGTTTTGCAAGTCGAGGTTAACGGGAGAAATGTCAATACGACCGATAGTTATACTTTCCATAATATAAGGGGAGATAGTACGATCCACGTTTCTTTTGTTTCGGATGAAGTAACCACCCATACCATTACGGCTACAGCCGGACCGGGTGGCCGGATAACGCCTTCCGGTACGATACCGGTGGAAGAAGGTGATTCCAGGAATTTTACTTTTACGGCGGATACGGGTTATGAGATCGATGAGGTATTGGTAAATAATGTCAATAGGGGAAGTGGAGATTCTTATACCATAACGGATATAAGGGGAGACAGTACCATCCATGTTACGTTCAGGATCAAAATGTTTACCATAACCGCTACCGCCGACGGTAATGGGAGTATTGATCCCGAAGGATCGATACCGGTTCCGTTCGGGGGTTCCCAAACATTTACTTTTGTACCCCAACAGGATCAGTCATTGCAAAGTATCTGGATCAACGGTCGATTGCTGGAAAGTGTACCGGATCATTATACCTTTACCAATGTGCGGGGAGATAGTTCTATCAGGGTTTCCTTTACCATCGGAATAACTGAACATGACTTGTCTCAGGAAATCATTTTGTATCCAAATCCAACTACTCGTGATATCGCGGTGAAGACAGAATATAATATTGAAAAGTTTGAAATCACCAATATGCTGGGACAGGTATTATCCAAAAAGCAGGTCAATAATAAGCAATTCCGTGTGGACTTATCGCCTTATCGCGCGGGGATCTACTTCATCCGTTTATATGGAGAAAAAGGAACCGTTACAAAGAAAGTAATTAAGAAATGAGCGGATTGAATTAAATATTCCCTCATTATTTGATGGATTAAGCATTTATTTTTCTAGCTGAAGTGAAGAATCTCACTTTATATGGGATTCTTCACTTCTATTATTATGATCCATATTTAAATGCTTTAATAAAGAAAGATCGGAATCTAATGTCATTATTAACCTCAGTATTACCAAAAATTATAAGAATATTAGGGGAGATTACTTCGGTATGAATTTTGTTTCGTTGCGTATTGCGAGCATAACAAAAAAAGTTGTCTTTAAAGACAACTTTTAGCAGGGGAAGAGAGATTCGAACTCCCATCAATGGTTTTGGAGACCACTATTCTACCCTTAAACTATTCCCCTAATGAGAAGGGCGGATTAATCTCCGCCCGGCTCTTTATTTAGATTGTAATTAGTCTAAAATTTTAGTTACCTGACCTGCACCAACAGTTCTTCCACCTTCACGGATAGCGAAGCGAAGACCAAGGTTGATGGCGATTTCTGATAAAAGATTAACGGTAATAGTTAAGTTATCACCGGGCATTACCATTTCAACTCCGTCCGGAAGGAAAATTTCGCCTGTAACGTCAGTTGTACGGAAATAGAACTGAGGACGATATTTGTTGTGGAATGGAGTGTGACGTCCGCCTTCTTCTTTTTTCAGGATATAAACTTCAGCCTGGAATTCTTTGTGAGGTTTGATAGAACCCGGTTTTGCGATAACCATACCACGACGGATTTCTTCTTTATCAATACCACGAAGCAATAAACCTACGTTATCACCAGCTTCACCGTCGTCCAAAATCTTACGGAACATTTCAACACCGGTAACAACTGATTTTAATTTTTCAGCTCCCATACCAATGATATCAACGGGGTCACCCGTATGAATTCTTCCGGTTTCGATTTTACCTGTGGCAACAGTTCCACGTCCTGTGATAGAAAATACGTCTTCTACCGGCATCAGGAATTCTTTATCAACATCACGTTCCGGAAGAGGTATCCATGTATCTACAGATTCCATAAGTTCCATAACGCCGTCTTCCCATTTCGGTTCGCCGTTAAGACAACCTAATGCAGATCCCCTGATGATAGGAGTATTATCGCCGTCGAAACCATAGAATGAAAGTAAATCACGGATTTCCATTTCTACCAAATCCAATAATTCAGGGTCATCCACCATGTCTACTTTATTCATGAAAACCACCATTCTCGGAACACCTACCTGGCGGGCCAGAAGGATATGTTCCCTGGTTTGTGGCATAGGACCATCAGTAGAAGCTACTACCAAAATCGCACCGTCCATCTGCGCAGCACCGGTAACCATGTTCTTGATATAGTCAGCGTGACCGGGACAGTCAACGTGTGCATAGTGACGGTTAGCTGTTTGATATTCAACGTGTGAAGTGTTAATAGTGATACCACGTTCTTTTTCTTCGGGTGCATTATCGATAGAGTCAAAACTTCTTACTTCAGATAAACCTCTTTTCGCTAAAATCGTGGTAATAGCAGCAGTTAAAGTGGTTTTACCGTGGTCAATATGACCAATTGTACCAACATTTACGTGTGGTTTCGAACGCTCAAATTTTTCTTTTGCCATTTTCTTATTAATTAAGGTTAAAAATAATATTTGCTTCTTTTTTAAGGTACTTAAAAAGTGAGCCATTGACGAGAGTTGAACTCGTGACCCCTTCCTTACCAAGGAAGTGCTCTACCACTGAGCTACAACGGCTGATGGTGAAAACAAAGAACTTCCCAAGTTTTTCAATTTGGGTCTGCAAAAATACATTATTTTTTCTAAAATACCTAATTAGTTAGATTTTTTTTGTTTATAATCCTAAAATTCTACAAGATTAACTGGTTCATCATATCCTTCAAACTGCTTTTCCAATCCGGAATCGTAATTCCCAGTTCTTCTTTAATTTTAGTCAACTCAAAAACGGAATATTTTGGGCGGATCGCTGCGGTCGGATATTCTTCAGTCGCGATGGGTTGTACAGTGCAATCCGTTCCGTTCATACGCACGATTTCCGTTGCGAAATCATACCATGTGACAGCTCCTTCATTGGCAAAATGATAAATTCTCAAACCATGGTGAAGTTCGGGTTTTCCGATAAGTTTGATAATGGCACGCGCAAGATCGCGGGCATAAGTGGGTGCACCGGTCTGGTCATTCACAACCCTTAAGGTTTTATGCTCCTGCGAAGCTTTGTGGATACTTTTCACAAAATTATGGCCGTAAGGAGAATAAAGCCAGGAAGTACGGATGATAGCGGCATCACTTCCCGATTGTGCTATTGCCGTTTCTCCGGCTGCTTTTGATTTTCCGTAAACCGATACGGGATTCACGGCATCCTCCGGCCTGTATGGTTTTGTAGCTTTACCATCGAAAACGTAATCCGTGGATATGTGGATCAGATAGATGTTTTTTTCCCGGGCAAGTTCCGCCAGTTTCGCCACCGCCAAAGCGTTTACTGCGAATGCGGTTTCTGCATCCTCTTCCGCTTTATCCACGGCGGTATATGCGGCGGCATTGACGATCACATTTACGGAGTTTTCCTCTACAATTTTTCGTAATGCTTCCGGATCGGTTATGTCTAATGTTTCTATATCCCTATAAATAAAATGATAAGTATGTTCCGGAAGAATTTCGGTTTCGGTCCTGAGGCTTTTACCCAATTGACCCTCTGACCCTAATAATAATATTGTATATATCATATATAATTTCTTGTCTTCAAAAATTCTAAAAAATTAATATATTTTTCCACATAAAATAATGTTAATAATCTTTTGAAAAAGAGATAAACTTCTAATTTAAATTCTTGTTTATATTTTTATGTTGCGGACAAAATTAACAAAAATATCCGGAAACAATGCTTTTTTTATTGCTCTTGATTGAAACTCTTAGAATGACGGGGAATCCGGATGATCCGGCAATGCTGTTTTTACGTGAAGAAATACAAAAGACTAACTATTTAAAAATAAAAAGGATAAAATAGGTGTGTATAATGAAATTACCCATAAAATGAATGTTAAGAATAAAAAAACAAGAAAAAAAATATTTTTTTTCATTTCGTGTTAAAAATATTGTATTTTTGCAAATTGTAAAATAGTTAATTCTGTAAAGATGTAACTATTATTTCGCGAATGCGTATTAATGATTAATGTGAAAAAAAGAATAAAATTATCGATAAATAAATTTAAATAATTAAAGTATGAAAAAAACTGTATCACTTTGCTTATTAAGCATTTTGCTTGTAGTATTCGGTTTTATGCCGGATATAAAAGCACAAGAAAATTGCTTCTGGCTGGAGTATGTAAATGATGTGGGAGTTGAGGGTAATTCCTTACAGCAACCGGAGAGAGGCCGTACAGACCGCTATCGCATCAGATTTGTTAATAATGGTTCGCTGCCTTTACGTACAAAAGTCTCTTTGGATTGGGAAATAAAACGTAACGGTGTGGTTTTAGGTAGTCTGAGACCTTATGCGGATGTTAAAATATTAACAGAATATAACCGTATTGCCAACGCAACACTGGGAGCATCCCTCCCTAACGGAACTCCCCAAATTATTAACGGAAAGAAGAGATCTTATCCGGGGGCTATTGAGCAATTTCCTGCTTTTATGAGGATCAGTGCTTACAGTCTCGATTTTCTTTACAGCGATTTTTTCGAATCTACCAATGTTTATCTTGAAATAACATGGAACGATGCCAGTCCTGATTATGAAATAGAGCTTACCCTGATGGAAAGAATTAATGGAACCGATTATCCGTCTTTTTACTGGGATCCTCAACAAAGGCTTTCTATCGGTGGCCACCAGAGCATCGAAGGCGGTGTAATAGGCCGGTATAAACTTGAACCTTTGGTAACTTCTTACGATACGGTTGAAATTTGTTACGGAGAAGAATATACGATAGGAAATCCCCCGCAGACTTTCGACAGGGATACTGTTGTGAAAGTAGGTTTCTATAATCCCGTTTGTGAATATGTGGACAGTGTAGTGATCCTTAACCTGACGGTTAATCCTTTTGTTGAACTACCGGAAGTCAATAATGTTGATTATTGTTTAAACGATGTGGCAGTGCCTTTGACTGCCGATACGACACAGGCAGGTGTATATCTGGAATGGTCTTCCGACGGTGTTAATTATTCAACAGTAGCTCCTACACCTTTTACCGATGTGGCAGGTGTGGATACTTTTTATGTACGCCAGGTGATTGATTCAGAAAGATCGAATTGTTACGGCGATTCTGCCATTATATTGGTTACGGTTCATGATCTTCCTTTATCACCCCTTTATCCGGATGATACGATTACGGCCTGTTTAAATTCAACCGTGGTTTTGGAAGCCACCGTATCAGGACCGAATGGTATCATTCAATGGTCTGAAGACGGGGAAAATTTCAGTACCGCAGTTCCTGTCGTGAATACCACGGCTCCGGGAATGACAGAGTATTACCTGCGTCAATATGATACGGTGACTGCCTGTACCTCTTTCCCGATCGATACGATTACCGTATGGGTATTCGATGCGCCCGTATTTACTTTACAGAGCGACAATAATCCGATTTGCATAGGCGATTCCGCAATTTTAAGTGTGGCTGGCCAACCGCAATATACCTGGGCATGGAGCGGATCTTCCTTCACGGGAACAGATACCACAGTGGCTCCGACCCAGACCACGACTTATTATGTGACGGCTTTTGAACAACATTACGGAAGAGAAACCTGTTCCACTGTTGATTCAATTACGATCACCGTAAATCCTCTTCCTGTTGTAGAATTTGCTCCTTTCGCATGTAATGGTGTCAACTACAATCCTAATCCGGTACTTCCCGCCAATGTTACTTTAACATGGAATTGGAATCCGGCTCTTCCGGCTGCTTTCGACACGGTTTTGGTAAATACCAATAATTATACGATTGAAGTGGAATTTCCATATACTGCTGTAAATAATGTTACAGGCTGTCAGACTATCGATACTTTAAGGGTGCCGGTAGGTGTGGTTCCTGAAATACAATTGTCGCAGGAATTGTTAATGGTTTGCGCCGGTCAGCCTATCCACCTGGAAGTGGCGGATACTACCAATTACGCAGATCCGTCTCATATTCGTTTTACTGCCTGGGTAACGACCCAAATGGAGATTTTAAGTTTCGGAATGGGCGTTCCTGCTGTTTTAGATACAGTGATTCAAAACGGAGGCACTTATACGTTTATAGGAGGTGCGATCAACATTATGGATTTCGATTACCTGCAGCAAATTATTACCGGAGCCGTTGAGATGGATGAAATTGAAATAAACAGGTTAGGCTGCTTTACCATGAGTCCTGCGATCGTAAATGTGAATCCTTATCCGACTGTTGAAATATCTTCGTCCCTGGCAAATGATTCTACTTGTTTAGGAACTTCCGTTACTTTAACTGTAACAGGAGGAAATTCAATTCAATGGGGTCCCGAAGCTAACAACGCCACCACTTCTGTGGTTACGGTTACCCCGGCCAATATCGGAGAAAATATTTATACGGTAAATGTATTGGATACAAATACACTTTGCGCTATCGATACATTTATCACTATATATGCCTTCCCATTACCTGACTTCACAGTTGATCCTGTAGGACCTGTATGTTTTAATGATACGGTAACCCTCAGTGTTTCCGGTGGATCTCCGGAATACGAGTACGTGTGGTCTGTAGGGGATGTGGTAACGGGAGATACCTTGTTATCATCTATCAGGGTTGTTCCTGAAAATATCGGAGAAAATATTTATTATGTTAAAGGTTTTAGTAATATAACCGGTTGTGAAAGGACAGATTCCGTTATCGTAACGGTTAATGCTATCCCGGTCACCCAATATGAAACTAATCCTGCTTCTGGAATCGTTTGTAACGGAGCTTTATTGCAAATTACCGTTGATGTACAACCTAATACAGTATATGTATGGCAGGCTACCGGTGTAGGACCTAATTTAACGACTAATCCTGTGAACTACGGTACAGATCCTGAAATCATGGACTACGTGGTTTACGTGGAAGATACCCTTACTTCATGTAGTACTTACGATACCGTACAGGTAACCGTAAGACCTACATTGGACGTTGAAATAACCGCAGTAGCAGGAAATATCTGTTCGGGCGACTCAGCCGTACTGACTGTTACCGGAGCTTTTGAAAACTATTTATGGAGTACCGGTGATACTACATCTACGATCGTAGCTTATCAATCCGGCGTTTATAGTGTAACCGTAACCGATGAGTATGAATGCACCGCTACCGCGGATTATACTTTAAATGTTCAGGGTGTTCCGGCTGTAACCATTACCATGGATACGAACCAGGTATGTAACGGTACGGATGTGGCTATTGCCGCTATTGCAGCAGGAAATGTAACCTATTTATGGAGCTATGAAAGCAGTACAGATTCCGCGATCGTAATTCCGTCTACTTATTTAGTAAATAATACGAATGCTCCCGTTGATCATATCTTCACTTTAACAGTGGCTGACAGCGCAGCTGGTTGTGATACTACCCTCATGGTTACCATAACGGTGAACCCGAGTCCTCATGTTTCGATCACCAATAATCTGCCTCCGGGATTTGATTATATCATCTGTTACGGAGACTCCGTGCTTTTAACAGCCGTTGATTTCCCTCCGTATGCAGATACTACCGTTACCACACAATATCTTTGGTCAGCTAATACCAATGCTCCCGACCTGACTGCTTCTGAAATATGGGTTAGTCCGACCGTGGAAACTACTTACAGTGTCACCGCTACCAACAGTTACGGTTGTATTGCTGTGGCCGACAATCATACGATCCAGGTAAGAGACAGGGATACCGTAAATATTACGGGAAATGCTTTTATCTGTTCTTCTGAAATAACCAATATACTCACTACCGATAAGGCATTCGATTCTTATCTGTGGAATACAGGCGACACGACTCGTTCAATCAATGCCGTTGCTGAAGGCGATTATGTAGTGACCGTTCAGAACGCATCCGGTTGCGTAGCCGTAAGCGATACTTTCACGGTAAGCTATTATCCTGCTATTTTAGCCGGCGTGGATACCGAAAATAAAAATGACAGCGTTTGTCAGGGAACTACCGTAACCGTTAATATTATCAATACTACACCTGACCTGGTTTATGACTGGGCTCACGGTTCCGACCAGGCATCATTCGATACCACATTAATTACCGAAGGATGGAATTATTTCTACGTAACCATTACGGATACTTTACAACAATGCAGTAAACTGGATACAGCTTCCATATATGTAAATATGTCACCTGCTCCGGGTATAGTGATTGCCAATGATATTGATCCTAATGCAGTTTGCGCCGGAGATTCAGTGACTTTCTGGATAGAAGGAGTAAATACTAACCTCACTTATGACTGGTCTATCTCAGGTACTTCTTTCACCGCACAGGGTGATACGATCGGATACAGATTTGCAGTGGCAGAAACCGCAATTGTTTCCGTAACCGTAACTGATGGAATGACAGGATGTTCTAATACCGCTACTTCCACTGTTACTGTAAATATCGTACCTGATGCTACTATTATCGTTCCTTCAAATCCTGTTTGTGAAAACAGCGAGTTCACTTTAAGAGCGAATAATTATGCAGATGCTATTTATACATGGTATGAAGATGATCTTGCCGTAGGTTTTTCAGATACTCTTGATGTTACGGCTACCGAAACCATGGTTTATACTTTGGTAATCGAATCTGCCCAGGGATGTACGGCAACGGATTCCGTAAGGATCGATGTATTACCGTTACCACAGGTTACGATCACCCCTATGGATACTATTATCTGTAACGGAAGCGAAGTTACCTTTGTCGCGGAATCACTTCCAACTTATACATATATATGGAATACTGGTGCTACGACTAGTGCTATATCCGTTACTCCTGATACAACTTCAACCTATACATTAACGGTTACTGACATTGCCACAGGATGTAATTATCTTGCCGAAGTTACCGTTAACGTACGCAATGCTCCTGAAATTGCATTCCTGCCTTATACCGACAGCGTTTGTTTAAATACAACCGTTTCTTTTGGGGTAATTGCAGAAAATAATATACTTTATACATGGCCAAACGGTTACGAAGGAACTACTTTGGATTCAACATTTACTGTAGCCGGTGAACATTATATCACGGTTACCGCTACTGATACCACTGTAGCAGGCCTTTGCGAAAGCGATACTACCATCATGATTTATGTAAATGATGTTCCTGCTCCTGACTTATCAGGAATAGTAACAAATATGGAAATCTGTTTCGGTGATTCTGCCGTTTTACACGCAGTACCGGGTTATACATATGTATGGAATGACGGTTCAACCGCCGATTCTTTGATCGTAACCCCCGACACAGTGGGCGTATGGAATTATTCCAACGTGATCACGGATCCTTCCACTTCCTGCTCGACTACGATCAATTATGAAGTAACAGTAAGAGCATTACCGGTATTTAACGCGTTTACTTACGAAGATGCTACATATAATTATCCTGTTCGGGATACTGTTTGTAACAATACGAGTGTCAGGATTACGGCTTCCGCTACAGGATTGGGTACACTCCAGTATTTATGGGCTAATAACGGGGGTAATTATGGCCAGACCCTTACCGTCCTTGCTGTTGCCGGCGACAGTGCAACTACGCACAGATATCCGGTGCAGGCCATTGACGACCTGGGATGTATAGCTTATGATACCGCTAACTTAGTGGTGATGCCGACTCTCGTTGTAACTATCGTTTCTGATAGTGCTATTTGTGAGGGCTCATCAACGACATTCGACGCGGGCGCAGGTTATATGTCTTATCTCTGGAGTACGGGTGCAACTAGCCGGACTATCCAAGTAAGTGATAATTACACTTATTCTGTAACTGTTACCGATGCTTACGGATGTTTTGCATCAGATAGCCATTCCGTAAATGTTAATCCTAATCCGACAACCAATGCCAGGGCTAACAATGTTGCCAGACTTTTGGAAGATTGTCCCGGTGAAGACGGATTGGTAGTCCTGATTGAAACTGATTTTGACGGTGGTTATACGTATTTATGGAACACCGGAGATACTACAAATTCATTTACAACCCAGCCGTTATTTAATATTACGGATACTATCCTGAATGTGATGTTTACGGTTGTGGTAAGTAATGAATTCGGTTGTGATGCTTATGATACGGTTATGGTTTCACTTTACCCGATGCCGCAGCCTGCCATCGCGGGAGAAGCTCGGGTTTGTCTCGGCGATACCATTATGCTGACGGCAATTGATGAAAATATTTACAGCAATGACGGTCTTAATCCGACAATCTTTACCTGGAGCAACGGCTTCGCAGGTGATACTTTATATTTCGTAGGTACAACGTACGGTGATTCTACCATCAGTGTAACCGCTACGAATGACTATGGCTGCTCACTGACATTGACGACTACCATTGTGGTTGATTCTCTGGCAAGTCCTGTTATTACCATCAATGGAAATCCTGTACAGGCTGCCGATACGGCTATATGTAATAATAATGTGATCACTATCGGAACCGTCATTACCTATGACAGTGTTCTTTGGTCTAACGGTTCTACCGATGCTACCATCACTGTAAATCCTCAGGCTGATGAAACTTATAGCGTTCAGGTATATCTTAACGGATGTATGAGCGAAGATTCAGTATCGATTACGGTGAATATGGCTCCTTCGGATATAGCGATACAAGGCGATACGATGATTTGTACCAATGATTTCGCCAATGTACTGACTATCGATACCACCGGAATGAACGTTATTTCCATCGTGTGGAATAATAATCCTTTATATAATGATATGGATACGATTCCGGCTTATGAAGCAGGACAATATATCGTAACGGTTGAGGTGATGAACGGATGTTCCGCTTCCGATACGGTGAACGTAAGCCACATGGCTACTCCTGCCCCGGAAATGATCGTAACGTTTGAACCTGCCGGTGCCCCCGCTCCTGTAGTCAATGACTCGATCAATGTTTGTCCTAACAATACCGAATACTTTGTAAATGTAAATGAAGAGGTGAATGTAAATTATACGTTCGACGTTTACGGCAACACATTGGAAACTTCCAATATGAGATGGAGTCTGGATTCTTCTGCAATTGCTTATAGCTTATTCGAAGGAAGTTTACAGGCTACCGATTCAATTATCGGTGTTATTGTAACCGCTACTGACTCTATAACCGGTTGCAGTGCAATGGATACTTTATATATCAGAACCCTGATAGCTCCTGTTGCAAATCCTGGTGATACAGCCATTATATGCGAAGGTCAGTTTGTAGATTTATCATTCTCACCGGCCGGCGAAAATTACAGTTACTTATGGGATGGCATGAGCGTACCGATGGATACTATGATGGTGAATCCGACTGACGATACCGTATATTATGTAACTATTACGGAAACTACGTTGAACTGTAGCTTCAGAGACAGTATCGTAGTTCTGGTAGACCAGGCACCTTCTATTACTTTATCAGCTATTGGAACCAATAACCGTGTGGACACCGCATGTTTGGGTGATAATAATTTCAGATTAATAGCAGAACCTTCTACCTATACTTATATTTGGGATGCAAGATTAACCCAGATCGCGAATGATACCGCTTTGGTACCTGCTGCAATAGATACTACCATTACTTATTACGTAACGGTTACCGCAACCGGAAATGCAACCTGTTCTTATACGGATTCAATTACGTTAACAGTGCTTCCCGCACCTGTTGTGAACATAATCTCCAATGTTGCAGGCGACACTACTTGTGTAAATGATACTGTAATGCTTATAGCTGCAGGTGGAGTAGAATATCTGTGGACCAACACAGGTGAAACCACCGATACCATCTATGTAACATCTGACATCGCACAGGATACTTTATGGACCGTAGCGATAACCGATGCTTTCGGTTGTACGATCGATACTAATATTACGGTTACCTTTATAGGATTACCGGAACCTGTGATCACAGCCAGCGTTGCAAATGATACTATTTGTATAGATTCTCAGATCACACTTACCGCCACTGCTCCGGACGCTGTTGCATACCTTTGGAATACCGGCCATACGGACGCTGTTCTGGATACAGTACTCAACGTTGCAGGAGAACATATTTTCAGTGTAACCGTAACTACCGAACGTGGTTGTGTGGGTGACACCATGATTACCATTATGGTTAATGACGTTCCTGCCGCTCCGATATCTTTCGTGGGTGACTCCGTAGGATGTTACACAGTTGAATTAAGCACACCGTTTAATCCGAATTATGTTTACCTGTGGACTGATGCAGGTGGTGTTACCGGTGATGCCAATACATTTACGGCCAGAAATAACGGTCTGATAACTCTCGTGGTTACGGATACGGTTACCGGATGTACTAATCAGCTGACACAAAATGTAACTATTGATCCTAATGCGTTTATCGAATTCCTCAATGATCAGGATCAGATTATCGATTCCTTAACTGCGGAAGTAGAACAACCTCTGGCTTATAAAGTGCGTCTGAATGCCAATTGTGTGGATGCAAACCAGAGAGTAAGGATTGATTATCAGTTCTATTACCAACATCCTGATTCAAGCGGCTTTGAAATGATCGGATTATTAACTGATTATTTGACGGATAATAATGCTGTTACTTATGATGTGATGAATAAGATCAACGCGGATTCCAATTTAACAGGATTCTGGGAAGCTAACGACCTTTATATCGATGTTAATGCTTCAAGCTCAATTCCTCCGACAGGCGGAACAGACGCCAGCAACGACGGAAGACATTATTTCTTGTCTAATAACGTATTCAACTGGTTCTACCTTGAATTCTTAGGCGGTCGTCCTGTAGATGTCGATATTACAGGATTTACCAAACCGGGTACCTATCAGGTGGTTTACACGCTGGTTGCAGGTAATGGCGGTGTGCCGAAACAGGTAGATTACGACGTAAACAAATATGTCGGCGGATCAGGAATTCTTAATCCTAACGTTACCCTGGCTACCCGTACCTTTACCATGACCATTACCGGTGAAGAGAGATTTGCAGGTCGTACAAGTTCACCCAATTCAATTGCGAAAAACAATACTACGGACGCTAATATCACAATTTATCCTAACCCCGCTACCAGTGAATTCAATATGAGAGTTGACGGTATCGAAGGAAAAGCTACCGTAACAATCACTGACCTGTTAGGTAAAGTAGTTGAAAGATTCGACGTGAATGTAAGGTCCGGTGAAAATACGATCCAACGTAGTCTTGGCGGAATGTACAAAGAAGGTGTTTATATGATCAATATCAACAACGGAATTGTAAGCAAAACCAAGAAATTAATGATCACTAAATAAGAAGTTAGTATAAATTTATAATGCAGGAGTTACGGTAAACACCGTAACTCCTTTTTTTTTACCTTTGCCTTTTTTTGAAACATGGCCTTGCGAAATTCATTTACTCCGCTTTTATCTCCCTATAAATGGCAATTGGCTGCCGTTGTTTTGGTCAATATACTCTCCACTCTCTTTACCATAGCTTCCCTTTTACTCATAGAACCTTTGGTTGAAATTATCTTTCAGGGAAATGAAAATCAATTGAGTCCCATTGGAAATTATCTGGTAAGTATCCTGCATAACTGGGTAGATCCCGGATCATCCCGGGGAATGCTACTGGCTATTATTATATTCGTGATTATCCTCTATTTCCTGAAAAATTTTTTCCAGTATATGTCACACTGGTTTTTCGCTCCTGTCAGAAGCGGTTTGATCAGGGACCTGAGAAAGAACCTTTATGATAAGATACTGATCCTGCCATTATCCTACTTCACCGCCAACCGGAAAGGGGATATTCTTTCCCGTTCGGTGAACGATACACAGGAGATCGAATTTACCATCATAAAATCCTTACAGCAACTTTTACTGGAACCTATATCGATTCTTATATACCTGATCGCCCTTTTCTGGATTAATTACCAGCTGACATTATTTGTACTGATACTATTACCCGTGGCAGGCCTTTTGATCGGTCTTCTGTCCCGGTCCTTAAGAAGGCGTTCGCTGGAAGCTAAAAATCTTTTAGGCAGGCTTATTTCCATCGTAGAAGAATCCATACAGGGGCTGAGAGTTATAAAAGGTTTTAACGCGCAGGAATTCTCTGAAGAAACTTTTGAAAAATACAATGCCGATTTTGCCCGGAAACAAAAGAAAATATATCGTTATGTAGATCTGGCGTCTCCTTTAAGCGAATTCCTGGGTGTAGTAGTGGTCATGATCATCCTGGTATTTGGCGGTATAAAGGTAATGTCCGGTTCTTCCATGTTAACGGCCGGGCTTTTTATCAGTTATATCGCTATTTTCGTGCAGGTGATCAATCCGGCCAAAACCATCGCAACCGCCGTATCCAATTACAGGAGAGGCATGGCCACGCTGGACAGGATCAATAACATACTGACTGCTGATGAGGTGATTTTACAAAAAGAGGATCCCATGCCGGTTTCCCGGTTCGAAGGTTCCATCAATATCAATAATGTTACTTTCTCCTATGACCATACCGAAGTGTTGAGGAATATTAATTTTTCCATTTCAAAAGGAGAAATAGTGGCTTTGGTAGGACATTCCGGCTCCGGAAAATCCACCCTGGTGGATCTGTTGCCCCGTTTTTATGATGTCTCTTACGGTGAGATATTAATCGACGGAACCAATATCAAAGATTTTGTGATTGATGACCTTCGTTCCCTCTTCGGACTGGTATCCCAGGATATTGTTTTATTTAACGATACGGTATTTAATAATATCGCTTTCGGCATGAAAAACGTAACGGAGGAACAGGTATATGAAGCGGCAAGAATAGCCAATGCCTACGATTTTATCATGCAGATGCCGGATGGTTTCCAAACCAATATCGGGGACCGGGGACTGAATCTTTCCGGAGGACAGCGCCAAAGGATCAGCATTGCACGGGCTGTATTGAAAAATGCCCCGATCCTTATCCTCGATGAAGCTACTTCCGCCATGGATACTGAATCGGAAAAACTGGTGCAAAATGCGCTCGATAAGATTATGAAGAACCGTACCACCCTGGTGATCGCCCATCGTTTATCCACTATCCGGCATGCGGATAATATATTGCTGATTGAGGACGGGCAGATCGTGGAATCGGGTACCCATGAACAATTGATGGACCTGAACGGGAAATACGCCAGGTTAGTTGAAATTAACAGTTACAGAGCAGATGTCAAAGAATAAATTAGCACGTTTCGAAGAAAACAATACATTCCCCAATTTATTCCAGCATACCGGATATGGTCCGGGAAAAACGTTTTTTCCATTAAAGGGAAACTGGAATAAGGACTATTTCAAAAACGATAATCCGGTTACACTCGAGCTGGGTTGCGGGAAAGGAGAATATACCATAGCCCTTTCCCGGAATTTCCCTGACCGGAATTATATCGGGATAGACCGGAAAGGGGCAAGGCTTTGGAGAGGCTGTAAAAATGCCCTTGAATCGGAACTTAACAATGTGGCATTCCTTCGTATCGGAATTGATAACATAGCCTTTTATTTCGCACCCGGAGAAGTAAGTGAAATATGGATTACCTTTCCGGATCCGCAGCCGAAGAAAGAAAGGCGTAGGTTGACCTCTCCCAATTTTATTGAACGATATAAGCAGGTGCTCGCTAAAGGAGGTTCCATAAACCTGAAAACCGACAGCCGGGAATTGTATGAGTATACCCTTGAAACTGCCCGGGATCAAAACTGGACTATCCATGAAAATATAGACGATGTGTATGCCAGGGATAATATACCCTTTTTAACCGGGATACAGACTTTTTATGAAAAGATATGGCTTGGCGAAGGGAAAAAAATCCATTATATCAAATTCTCCGTCTCCTGAAAGAGTAACTTTTTTGGATTGCAACCGTATTATCATTAGATAGATACGTGTGATATGTATAATTTTTCAAAAAAGAATACCAAACTTCTCCTTATCCATTATTCACTCCTGTTGGAAAAACAATGGGATAAGCCTTATTTATGTCATGATCCCATCATACAGGAGAGAATGCTCCAATTCGAAAAAAACATATTAAAAGCTTTCGGATTACCTGTTATGCCTAGACATATACTGTATCTTTATAATCAGGCTAATGTGGGTTATCTGCGTTGTTATGATACGGAATGGCTTTATGATAAAATGGCTTTAAGAGCGGAAAAATATCTTTTGTCATCTTTAAAAAGCCGAAACTACTGGATGAATAAGATGTTCAACAATGCACATGCCGATCCCTTTGAAATATTACCGGAATTAAATATCCCCGTTAATGGTTATACGCTTTTCCTCTATGGTAAGATCAAAGACGATAGTATTAATAAAGAACAGATTATGAGAGAATTTGACCTTTTGAAGGAAGAATGTAATATCTCCTGTATATACCTGCTGTGTTTGATCTTACCATAGAGGAAAAGCCTATAACC